>JGI24023J19991_10000835_pt1 | contig 24262 bp, 21 predicted proteins | sample Cruoilmetagenom1_FD_19991 | JGI IMG/M metagenome (IMG submission 19991) | reverse complement strand
TCCCCAGGTGCTGTCATAGTCCTTGCCGCCCCGGGTGGATTTCACCAGCGAGAACACGTGCTTCTCGCGGTCGGGATAATGCTCCCTGAGCCACTCGCGAAACAGGTCGCGAATCTCGTTTGGCAGACGAAGCAGCACATAGCCCGCCTGCTGGGCGCCGGCGGCTGCAGCCCGCTTCAGGATCGGCTCGATCTCGTGATCGTTGAGGGCTGGGATGATCGGCGCCACCACCACCGAGGTGGGCACGCCTGCCTCGTTCAGCTTGGCGATGGCCTCCAGCCGCTTTTCGGGCGTGCTCGCCCGGGGCTCCATGGCCCGCGCCAGCTTGCGGTCCAGCGTCGTCACCGAAAGCGCGGCCTTCACCAGGCCGCGCTCGGCCATGGACGACAAGATGTCGATGTCGCGCAGGATCAGCGCCGACTTGGTGATCAGCAGGACGGGATGGTTGGTGCGGTCCAGCAACTCGAGCAAACTCCGGGTCACCCGGTACTGCCGTTCGATCGGTTGGTAGATGTCCGTATTGGCCCCGAGCGCCAGTTTTTCGACCCGGTAGTTGGGATCGGCCAATTCGCGCTCCAGCAGTTCGGCGGCATTCTCCTTGACGAACAGCTTGCTTTCGAAATCCAAGCCCGCCGACATGCCCAAAAAGCAATGGGTGGGCCGCGCATAACAGTAGACGCAGCCATGCTCGCAACCCCGATAGGGATTGACCGAATTGTCGAAATTGATGTCGGGTGAGGCGTTGTGGGCGATGATCTTCTTGGGCCGGTCAACAAAGACTTCCGTCCGGAAGGCGTCCAGTTCCCCCAGCGACTCCCAACCATCGTCCGTGCCGATTTTTTGCAGCGTCTCGAACCGGCCTGAGCGATTGGAGGCGGCGCCCCGCCCCCGGCGGCGCTGCCCCTGAACGCCACCCTGCTCGACAGGGGTCGGGGCTTGGGAAGCCCGCTCTGAACCAGCATTTTGCATGATGCCCTTAGCTTAGCGAGGCAATAAGAACAAATCAAGAACTAACAGCAAATGGTCTCAAAGCCAAACCTTGTTGCATCCCCCGGAAACGTTATGATCCCGCCCCATGATTTCGGTCGTGATTCCAACCTTGAACGCCGAAACGGGGCTGGCCCCGACGCTGGCCGCACTGGTGCCGGCGACGGTGCAGGGCATCATCCGCGAAGTGATCATCGCGGATGGCGGATCGCGCGACGCCACTCTGGAGATCGCGGATATCGCCGGCGCCGATCTGGTGCAAGTTGAGCGGGGACGGGGCAACCAGATGGCGGCGGGTGCCCGCAAGGCGCGGTGCGACTGGATCCTATTCCTGCATGCCGACACTCAGCTGCAATCGGGCTGGGAACAGGAAGCGGCCGCCTTTATGGAACGGGTGGACGCAGGCGAGCGCCCGCTGGCGGCGGCGGCGTTCCAGTTTGCGCTGGACGATTACGGATTCAAGCCGAGGCTGCTGGAGAGCATGGTGGGATTGCGCTGCACGCTGCTGCGCTTTCCCTATGGCGACCAGGGTCTGCTGATCCCGCAGCGGCTCTATCAGGAGCTCGGCGGGCACAAGCCGCTGCCCCTGATGGAGGATGTGGATTTGGTGCGTAGGCTCGGGCGCCGGCGAATCGTGATGCTGCGCTCGCGCGCCGTCACCAGCGCCATCCGGTACAAGCGCGACGGCTATCTCGCCCGGGTGATGCGGAATTTCGCATGCGTCTCGCTCTACTATTTCCGGGTGCCGGCGAAAACGCTGAAACGCATTTATGGCTAGACCAGGCGGTCAATCGAGTTCCGTGCGCTATTCGTTGGGACGCGATTGCTGGCTGGTCATCATGGCCAAGGAACCGCGCGCGGGCGCGGTGAAGAGCCGCTTGGCGCGCGACATCGGCAGCGTGGCGGCCACCGCATTCTATCGCCGTATCCTTGATGTTTTGGCGCGGCGGCTCGGGTCGTCGCTCCGATGGCATACGGTTCTGGCCATCACGCCCGACGCCAGCATGTCGGCGTCTCATTGGCCCCACGGCGTCCCGCTGATGGCTCAGGGAGCCGGCGATCTGGGAGAGCGCATGCAGCGCATCATGGACGAAATGCCGCCAGGTCCGGTGGTGATTGTCGGCAGCGACATCCCCGACATGCGCCCCGCCGATATCGACCAGGCCTTCGGCTTGCTTGGTGGCCATGACGTGGTGTTGGGCCCCGCAGGCGATGGCGGCTACTGGCTCGTCGGCCTGAAGCGCGCGCCGCGCGTGCCACGAATTTTCGAGCAGGTACGCTGGTCGAGCAAGCACACCCTCGCCGACACGCTGGCCAATGCCGCAAGTCTAAAGGTCGCGCTCGCCCGTGAGCTCGAGGACGTCGATGACGGCAAGACTTACCGCAAACTTGCGGCGGCGGGCGCCCGCCTCGTGCCGCCAGCGGCCAACAGGAGTTAGGCCTGACTGGTTTCCAGGTGCTCCTGGAGACGCGGCATCAGCTCCACGAAATTGCAGGGCCTGTGCCTGATATCGAGCTGGTATTGCAGGATGCCTTTCCAGGCGTCCTTGCAGGCGCCGGGCGATCCCGGCACGCAGAACACGTAAGTGTTTCCGATCAGGCCGCCACAGGCGCGCGATTGAATTGTCGACGTGCCCACTTTGTCGTAGCTCAACATATGGAACGCGGTGGAGAAGCCGTCGATCTCCTTGTCGAAGAGGGGCCTGACGGCCTCTGGCGTAACGTCCCGGCCGGTAAACCCGGTGCCGCCGGTGGTGATGATCACATCGATATTGGGGTCATCCGTCCACCGGGTAATGGTGGCTCGGATATCGTCGATATCGTCCTTGGCGATGCCGTGTTCGGCGAGCCGGTGACCCGACTCGGTGAGCATTTCACCCAACAGGGTGCCCGACTTGTCGGTGCGCGGCGTACGGGTGTCCGAGACGGTCAGCACGGCGATCCGTACCGGCTGAAACGGAATGCTTTTGTCGATCTTGGGCATCAGCTCAACTCGATGTTTGTTGTCTTCAACGGGACAAGTTTGCGCGCGCAGCCGGAATCAATCCTCTAGCGCCGCCTGTATCTCCAAAAGGTCGCGCCATGCGAGCCGCTTTGCAACCGGATTGCGCAACAAATATGCCGGATGCAGCGTGGCGATTGTGCGCGGTTTCGCGTCTCCCGCCTCGAAATCCCGCCATTTTCCCCGCAACCGCATAATGCCGTCGCTGGTGGCGAGCATCTGCTTGGCTGCCGCTCCGCCCAGGAACACCAGCACCTTGGGATCAATCAACTCGATTTGACGCTCAAGAAATGGCTGGCAGGCCTGAACTTCCTGGGGCGTCGGAGTCCGGTTTCCAGGCGGCCGCCAATAGACGATGTTGGTGATGTAGACGTCGTCCTCGCTCAGTCCAATCGCGGCCAGCATCTTGTCCAATAGTTGCCCGGCCCGGCCGACAAATGGCTTCCCCTGAAGGTCCTCGTCCCGGCCAGGCGCCTCGCCGATAAACATGATCCGGGCCGCCGCGCTGCCTCGCGCGAAGCACAGATTCTTGGCGGTTGCCTTCAGAGGGCAGCCATCGAAGCCGGTCAGCAGTTCCTTGAGTTCGTCGAGATCGGCGGCAGACCGCGCGCGCTCCCTCGCATCCATCGCGGCCTGGCTCGGTGGCATGTCGGCGAACAACCGCGGCCGCTCGCTGCGGGGTGCCGGCTCATTGGTCCGGGGTTGCTCAGTGTCGCGGCGTGGTGCTGCAGGCTTTGGCGCTTGCGCGAACCAATCGGTCGGATGGTCGCTGACGGCGTCATCGACGCCCATTTCCCGGTACCAATCCAGGAGTTCTCGGGCGGATGAGGTGCGGCTGGTGGACATTTGTAATGTGGCTCCCGCTCAGCCCCGATTTAGCACAGCGGGCACCAGACCGCGACGCCGCACGAGGCCGCACGTGATTGACGGGGGATAAATCGGCGGTCTATCCAGGTGATCCAAGCGGCTGTTTGCGACTATGGAGGTGAGCGGGAATTGGCTGATCGCGAATCCATGGAGTTCGATGTCGTGGTTGTCGGCGCAGGGCCAGCGGGGTTGGCCGCGGCAATTCGGCTGAAGCAGCTTGCCAAGGAACGCGATTCCGACATTTCCGTTGTGGTCCTGGAAAAGGGCTCGGAGGTCGGCGCCCATATTCTTTCCGGCGCGGTGATCGATCCAATAGGGCTCGATCAACTTCTGCCCGATTGGCACAAGCAGGATGCGCCGATGGGAACGCCGGTCGCCCAGGATCATTTTCTCTATTTGGGTCCAGCCGGAGGGATCCGGCTTCCCAATCTTCTGATGCCGCCGCTGATGTCGAATCACGGTTGTTACATCGCGAGCCTCGGCAATTTGTGCCGCTGGCTGGCGCAAAAGGCCGAAGAGCTGGACATCGAGATTTATCCGGGATTCGCGGCGAGCGAACCGCTGTTCGACGATGACGGCGCGCTTGTGGGCGTTGGCACCGGCGAGATGGGCATTGGCGGCGATGGGGAGCCCAAGGACACCTACATGGCGGGCATGAACCTCTACGGCAAATACACCATCATTGCCGAGGGTGCGCGCGGGTCGCTCGCCAAGCAATTGATCAAGAAGTTCGAACTGGACGAGGGACGGGATCCGCAGAAATTCGGTCTGGGGCTGAAGGAGCTATGGGAGGTGGAGCCCGGCCGGCACCGGCCCGGCCTAGTTCAGCACACTGTTGGCTGGCCGCTCGATAACGCCACCGGGGGCGGTTCGTTTCTCTACCACTTCGAAGAAAATCTGGTGTCGGTCGGGTTCGTCGTGCATCTCAACTATGAGAATCCCTTCCTGTCGCCATTTGACGAATTTCAGCGGTTCAAGACCCATCCGAGCATCCGCGACACCTTCGAGGGCGGCCGGCGCGTTGCCTATGGGGCGCGGGCGCTTACCGAGGGGGGCTGGCAATCGGTTCCCCATTTGACATTCCCCGGAGGGGTGCTGGTGGGTTGCGCCGCCGGCTTCATGAACGTGCCCAGGATCAAGGGCAGTCATAACGCGATTCTGACAGGCAAGATGGCGGCGGAGGCCGCCTTTGACGCGATCGCCAATGGCCGCTCGGGCGACGAGCTTACAGCCTACCAGAATGCCTATTGGCAAAGCCCCGTCGCCAAGGACTTGCGGCGGGTTCGCAACGTCAAGCCGCTCTGGACGAAATTCGGGACGCTGTTTGGCGTGATGTTGGGCGGCGCCGACATGTGGCTCAATTCGATTCTCCCCTTCCTCGGCTACACCCTTTCCCACCGCAAGCCCGATAGCGCCTGCATGAAACCCGCCGATGAGTCCAAGCTGATCGACTATCCCAAGCCGGACGGCGTGCTCACCTTCGATAGGCTGTCGTCGGTCTTTCTATCGGGCGTAAATCACGAAGAGGACCAGCCCCCGCATCTGGTGATCGGCAGCGATGAGAAGCTCGCCCGCGAGCTCGAAATTTATGACGGTCCCTCGACGCGCTACTGTCCCGCAGCTGTCTATGAATGGGTCGAGGATGAGCAGCATGGCGGCCGCCGCTTCGTCATCAATGCGCAAAACTGCGTGCACTGTAAGACGTGCGACATCAAGGACCCTGAGCGGAATATCACCTGGGTCCCGCCCGAAGGCGGCGGCGGCCCGAATTACCCCAATATGTGATGTGATCGCGCGGCTTTAAGGGCCGGGCCAGCCGTGCTCGAAGGGAATTCGCGGGAAATCGCCACCTATTGGCGGGGCTGCCTTGGCCATGCCTTTATCCCTTGCAGGATTGGGAGAAAGAGGCCAGTTTGCACGACCAATTGATTTGCCAGCTGCGGCGAGACCGGCATAAACGGCGCGGATGAAGAAGACTGACTCCAAGTTTACGAATCTTGGTCGGGCGGCGCTGCTAGCGCTTGCCCTGGTCGGTTTTACGGCCGCGTTCTCTGACGTCGGTCCCCTCAGCAGGGATCGCGCCGAAGCGGACAATCTGCTGGGCAGCTACCTGGCCGGGCGCTTCGCAAGAGGGCAGCGGGATACGTCCGCGGCCGCGGAATTCTACGGCCGTGCCCTGGCCAAAGACCCCAAAAACGAAGTCATTCTTGAGCAGGCCTTCCTGCTCGAGGCCTCGGCTGGCAACTGGCCCAGAGCCGTGGCCCTGGCCAAGGATTTGGTGGAGCGGGACCCCTCCAACACGGTCGCCAGGTATCAACTTGGTGCCCGTGGCTTCAAGCGGGGCGATTACGCGGCAGCCAAGACGCACTTTGCGAACGTTGGAAAAGATCCGATTGCGGATCTGACCAAAATGCTGGCCCAAGCATGGATCACTTTTGCGGAGGGGCGGCCTGACGAAGCCCTCCAGATATTCGATCAAATGAACAAGGCCGAGTGGTCCCAGCACTATCAGCGCTATCACAGGGCGCTGGTCGCCGATTTAGCGGGTCGCCATAAGGAAGCGGGCAAGGACTTCGCCCGCGCCTTTGGAAAAAATCCGCGCTCGTCTCGGTTGGCGGAAGCCTATGCCCGGCACGCGGCGAATGCGGGCAATGTGGAGCTGGCTCAAGAGATCTTAGATACCCATCTCTCCAAGGTCTCCAACGGCCTGATCGCCAGATCACTAAAAGAGCAGATCGCGCGCGGTGAGACACCGGAGTTGATAGTTCGGAATCCCAAGGAAGGGTTAGCCGAAATCTTTTACGGAATCGGCGATGCGTTGGCCGGCGAAGACGATTTTGAGATCGGGACCATCTACATACAGCTCGCGCTTTATCTAAATCCGAAATTCTCCGTCGCCCACGCGGCGCTTGGCGAGATTTATCAATCCAACGAAAAGCAAGAATTGGCGATCAAGGCCTTCGATCAGGTGCCGAAGGATTCGCCTCTCTGGCTAAACGCCCAAATCCGCAAGGGATTCGCCATGAATTCGCTGGATCGGGTCGAAGAGGCCAAAACGCTGTTGGAGAAACTGGCTGACGAAAGACCGCAAGAGACCAAGCCATTGGATGCCTTAGGCGACATCCTGCGTTCCCATAAGCGTTTCGACGAGGCGGCGGTCTATTACGGCCGCGCCATAGATCTCATCGACACGCCGGAAAAGAAGGATTTCAGCCTGTATTACGCGCGCGGCGTCTGTTTCGAGCGCCTCGACAAGTGGCCGAAGGCCGAGGCGGACCTGCAAAAGGCGATGGAGCTCGATCCCGAGCAGCCGCTGGTGCTGAATTATCTTGGATATTCGTGGGTCGACCAGGGCCGCAATCTGAAAGAGGCGATGGAGCTGATCCGCAGGGCGGTCAAGCTGGACCCTAATGACGGCTACTTCGTCGACAGCCTGGGCTGGGCCCACTACCGGCTCGGTAACTATCCCAAAGCGGTCGAGCATTTGGAGCGGGCGGTCGAGCTGCGGCCCGACGATCCCGTGATCAACGATCATTTGGGCGATGCCTATTGGCGCGTGGGCCGGCAATTTGAGGCCAAGTATCAGTGGTCGCAGGCGCTGACTCTAAAACCCGAGCCCGAGGACAAGAAGAAGATCGAAGGCAAGCTCAGCGATGGGTTGGACGAACCCCGCCGGGCCGAGGTCCGCACCAGCGATCAGCCGGGCGCTGACCAGACCGGCAACTAGGGCCAGAGCCGGCCGGTATTTGGCTGGCCTCCTTCCATGCCGGTGCTGAGTGAGACCGCCAAGGCCAAAGTCAATCTGACATTACGGATTCTGGGGCGCCGGGCGGATGGTTACCACGAGCTCGAAAGCCTCGTTGCATTCGCAGACGCCGGCGACGTTCTAAGACTTGAGCCGGGCGACGGCCTGGAGATCGATGTCAGTGGACCTTTCGCCGGTTCATTGGGCCATCACAATCTGGTTGTGGAAGCGGCGAAGCGTATCAGGGCGATCTGCCCGTCTTGCCGCGTTGGCCGATTTCTGCTGGAAAAGAACCTTCCCGCCGCCGCTGGAATTGGCGGCGGTTCGGCTGACGCGGCGTCAGCGCTACGGCTCCTGTTGAAGGCTAATCCCGAGCATCTTGCGCAGCACGACCTGACGGCTATTTGCCCTCAATTGGGCGCCGACGTTGCCGTCTGCCTGGACCAGCGATTTGCGGTGATGTGGGGGATTGGTGAGAAGGTCTCCGCCCTCGGCCCACTGCCCGAGACGCAAGTCGTGCTGGTGAATCCAGGCGTGGCGCTCTCCACGAGTAACGTGTTTCGCGCCCTCGACGCGGCCTCCTATGACGGGCCGGACAGGGAGATCCCCGACGACTTGCCGCCCACCTTCGATACGGTCAAGGCCTTGGGCAGCTATCTGGAAAGCAGGGGGAACGATCTCGAAGAGGCTGCAATTGGGCTGGCGCCGGTGGTGGGCGACGTCAGGGCATTGCTATCGGCCCAAGCCGGTTGTTTGATCGCCCGCATGAGCGGAAGCGGCGCCACTTGCTTCGGCATATTTGAGAGCGAAGCTCTCGCCCAACAGGCGGCAGACAGGATCGGCAGCGCTCAGCCCCAATGGTGGGTGGTGGCATCAAAGTTGGCCTAATCGGAAGTTAACGGACGGTGGGCTTTGCGCCGGCTCAATGCACCCGGTTTACGCAAAAGGCAACCGCATCGAGCAGCGCGGACTTGTATTTGTTGTCGGGAAAGATCGCCAACGCGTCGTAGGCGATGGCGCCGTAATGGCGGGCCCGCTCGACCGTATCCTCGATGGCGCCATGCTTCTGCATATAGCCGATCGCCTTTTCCAAATCGCCGCTTCGGATCGTGGCGTCCTGCAAGGTACGGCGCCAAAAGCTGCGCTCCTGGTCCGTGCCGCGGCGGTAGCTCAGCACGACCGGCAGGGTGATCTTGCCCTCGCGGAAATCGTCGCCGACCGATTTTCCGAGCTTGTCCTTCTCGCCCGAATAATCCAGCGCGTCATCGATCAGCTGAAACGCAAGGCCCAGATTCTTGCCGTAGGAACGTAGTGCCGCGCACTCGGCCTTCGGCCGCTCGGCGATCACCGCACCGACTTCCGCGGCCGCCGAGAATAGCGCCGCCGTCTTGGCGTTGATGACGACCAGATACTCGTCTTCCGTTGTGGACGTATTCTTGGAGGCGGAAAGCTGCATCACCTCGCCCTCGGCGATCACGGCGGCAGCGTTCGACAGAATCTTGAGCGAACCCATGCTGCCGACATCGACCATCATCTTGAAGGCTTGGCCCAGCAGGAAATCGCCGACCAATACGCTCGCTTGATTGCCCCAGAGGATGCGGGCGGTTTGATTGCCGCGCCGCAGGTCGCTTTCGTCGACCACGTCGTCATGCAGCAGAGTGGCGGTGTGCATGAACTCGACGCTGGCCGCCAGCTTGACGTGGCCGGCGCCGCCATAACCGAACATCTTGGCGGCGGCGAGCGTCAACATTGGGCGCAGCCGTTTGCCGCCAGACTCGATCAAATGCCGCGCGAGCTCGGGAATCAGATCGACATCGGAGACGGCCTTGTCGAGGATCACCCGGTTGACACTTGCCATGTCCTCGTCGACCAGCTGCTGAAGCGGTTTCAGACTGGCTTTCGCGCCCTGCGCATCGGCAAGCGGAACAACGACACCCACGGGAACCCCCAATTGGCTATTGACCTGTTGCTCCCAGTATATTCGGTGCTGCCGGGCCAGGGTCAAGTTGCGATGGTGCTTGAGATTTCGTACTTGTGGCGGCAATAGGCGCCGGCGCGCCCAGTGGAGTGGCGAGTGAAGGAACTCTTTCGCAGCAATGATATGGTTTTGCTCTCGTTTGTCGAGGCGCTGTTCAGCGATGCCGAAATCGCGCATGCGGTGGTCGACGGCAATATGAGCATTGTTGAAGGCTCGGTGGGAATTCTCCCCCGCCGGATGCTGGTGTCACAGGACCAGTGGGAACAGGCCCGCCGGATTTTGAAGGATGCCGGCCTCGACGAGGCGACAGGTCATGCCCAGGATCCCGTCTAAAACGGGGATCGCTCTGGAAAGCGGCCACGAGATAACCCAAGACGAATTCCTCGGCGGGAAACTCAGAATCACTCAACCGAAGGAAGGTCCGAAAGGCGCCATCGACGCACTCTTTTTGGCTGCGGCCGTTCCGGGCGCGGCCGGACAAAGGGTGCTGGATATTGGCTCGGGCATCGGTCTCGTCGCGCTTGCGCTCGCCCAAAGGGTGCCGGGACTCGGCGTGACGGGCGTCGAATTGCAGCCGGATCTGTGCAGGCTTGCAGAACAGAATGCGCGCGCCAATGGGCTGGACGGCCGCGTCGGCATCGTCGAGGGCGACGTGACGGCACCGCTAAGCACTTTGCGGTCCGTTGGTCTGATGCCTGAGAGCTTTGATCACGTGGCAGCGAATCCACCATTTTTTATCGAAGGCAGGGCGCGGAGTCCGCGTGATGCCGCGACGGCGCGCTCCCGCGTGGGGTCGGAAGATGCGTTGGAGAATTGGATCCGGTTTGCGGCCGCGATTGCCACGCCGCGCGGAACCCTGACGCTGATCCACCGGGCCGATGCTTTGCCCGAGATACTAAGACATATGGATCGGCGCTTCGGCGCGCTGAACGTGTTTCCGTTGTTTCCAAGTCGCGGCAGCGCGGCAAGCCGCGCAATCGTTCAGGGCGTGAAGGGGAGCAACGCGCCTCTCGCGCTGCAAGACGGTCTCGTTCTCCACGACAGCGAGGGCGGCTATACCGAAGAGGCCCAAGCCATCCTGCGCGAAGGCCGCTTGTTGGATGTTTGCCAATGATCGGCCAACTGCTCAGCGCTTGATTTAACCCGCCATGGGCTTATGTTTCGGCAATGTCCTCCGAAGTTCCAAGTAAAGAGGCGGAGTCGGGCGAAGGCGGGATTTTCGAATCCCTGCGCCGTATGCTTCCCAAACAAATCAGCTCTCCCGGACCTTTGATTCCGGTGTTGCGCTTCACCGGACCCATAGGCGTGGTCACGCCGCTGCGTCCGGGCTTGAGCCTTTCGACTGCGGCCTTGGCGATTCAGCGGGCGTTTTCGATCCGTGGCGCCAAGGCGGTCGCCATCCAGGTCAATTCACCGGGCGGTTCGCCGGTTCAGTCGGTCCTGATCCACAACCGGATTCGAGCGCTGGCCAAGGAAAAGGAGCTCCCGGTTTATACCTTCGCCGAGGATGTGGCGGCATCGGGCGGCTATATCCTGGCGATGGCTGGCGACGAGATTTATGCGGACGAAAGCTCGATCGTCGGCTCGATTGGCGTGATCTCGGCAGGCTTCGGTTTCGACAAGCTGATCGACAAGATCGGCGTCGAGCGCCGGGTCCACACCGCCGGCAAGAACAAGATGACGCTCGATCCGTTCCAGCCCGAAAAGTCGGATGACGTGAAGCGGATCAAGGCGATCCAAAAGGACGTCCACGAGGCTTTCATCAACCTCGTTAAGGAGCGGCGCGGCGAGAAACTCAGCCAGACCGACGATTCGCTCTTCACGGGCGCATTCTGGACCGGGCGGCAGGCCATTGATCTGGGCCTGGTCGATGGACTTGCCGACCTGCGAAGCAAGATGCGGGAGAAATTCGGCAAAGACGTCAGAACGCGATTGGTGATACCTGAGCGCTCGCTGTTCCGGCGGCGCTTGCGCGGCGTGTTCGCCAATGCCGACGCGGATTGGTCGGACGCCGGCTTTTCGGTTCCGAGCCTCTCCGATGACCTGATTTCCGCTGTCGAGGCCCGCGCCCTGTGGTCGCGGTTTGGACTTTAGGCCTCTACCGGCGCTAGCCAGTTTGCGAGAGATGCCGCCGTGCCGCAATTGCTAGTCCTGACATTGCTGGGCGCTGGACTTTGGGCGGGCTACCGTTGGTATCGCCGCCAGGTCAAGGAAGTGGCGAGCGAACTTCGCGCGGCGGAGGAAGCTCTGCGGAGACGGGACGAGACCGCAATTCCGAGCCTCGAGCAAGACCCCGAGACCGGCGTTTACCGCCCGGCCCAAAAGGGACGGATGCGCTGAATCCGTCCGCACCGATCCGCATTCTCGGCCCCGCTTGACCCTCCGGGACCCCAAGACTAGGGTGCCCGCGGTCCAAACGCTGCGTGCGGCCTGCATGCAGGGACGTCCCGGGCACAATCCATGAAACACTCGAAATCGCCCGCCACGCTGCGGCCGGATAAGGCCTTTCAGGATCTCATCCTCGTGCTTCAGCAATTCTGGGCCGAGTATGGCTGCGTGCTGCTTCAGCCCTACGATATGGAAGTAGGTGCGGGCACTTTTCACCCCGCAACCACGCTGCGCGCGCTGGGGCCTAAACCTTGGAAGGCGGCTTATGTGCAGCCCTCGCGCCGTCCCACCGACGGACGTTATGGCGAGAACCCGAACCGGCTACAGCACTATTACCAATATCAGGTGATCCTGAAGCCCTCGCCCGACGACATCCAGCAGCTCTATCTCGAGAGCCTCTACCGCATTGGCATCGATCCCAAGAACCACGACATCCGTTTCGTCGAGGACGATTGGGAGAGCCCGACGCTGGGCGCTTGGGGGCTGGGCTGGGAGGTCTGGTGCGACGGCATGGAAGTCTCCCAGTTCACCTATTTTCAGCAGCTCGGCGGCTTCGACTGCGATCCCGTCTCGGGCGAGTTGACCTATGGGCTCGAACGACTCGCAATGTATGTGCAGGGCGTCGACAACGTTTACGACCTCAACTTCAATGGCCGCGGGGGCGATGAGAAGGTCACCTATGGCGACGTGTTTCTGCAGGCCGAGCAGGAATATTCCCGCTTCAATTTCGAGCACGCCGACACCAAAATCCTGCTCGCCCATTTCCGTGATGCGGAACAGGAATGCAAGTCGCTGCTGGAGAAGGGTGAGGCGGGCGAAAGCCATCTGATGGCGCTGCCGGCCTATGATCAGTGCATCAAGGCGAGCCACATCTTCAATCTTCTGGATGCACGCGGCGTGATCTCGGTCACCGAACGCCAGGCCTACATTCTGCGGGTGCGTGAGCTCGCTAGGGCGTGCTGCGATGCTTGGCTGAAGACGGCGGGAGGCGGCGGCGATGGCTGAGCTGCTGCTCGAGCTGTTTTGCGAGGAAATTCCGGCCCGGATGCAGGCCCAGGCGGCCAGCGATCTGGAGCGCTTGGTGACCGAGGAGCTGAAGGCGGCAGGTCTGGAGTTTGAAGATTCCCGAGCCTTTGCCACGCCGCGCCGTCTTGCGCTGGGCGTGGCCGGATTGCCGGAGCGTTCGCCCGAGGTCCGAGACGAGCGCCGGGGCCCGCGGGTCGGTGCGCCCGACAAGGCGGTCCAAGGCTTTCTCAAGGCGGCGGGTCTAGCTGATGTCGGTGAGGCGCAGATTGTCGAGGACGCGCAGAAGGGCGATTTCTATCTGGCGGTGATCGAGCGGCCTGGCCGGCCGACGGGCGACGTGGTCGCCGAAATTGTGCCTGGGGTGATCGCCAAGTTTCCCTGGCCCAAATCCATGCGCTGGGGGAGTGGCGGACTGCGTTGGGTGCGCCCGCTGCATTCGATCCTCTGCCTGCTGGATGGCGAAACCGTTTCCTTCCAGATAGATGGCATTGAGAGTGGGTCCACGACCTACGGCCACCGCTTCATGGCGCCAGAACCGATCACGGTGACAGACTTCAATGATTATCTCGGCAAGCTGAAATCCGCCTTCGTGGTGCTCGATCCCCACGCGCGCCGGCAGATCATACTGGAACACGCCCGCCGATTGGCAGGCATGCATGGCTTCGAGTTGGTCGAGGATCAGGCGCTGTTGGATGAGAATGCGGGCCTCACCGAATGGCCGGTGGTTCTGATGGGGGCCTTCGAGGAGTCCTTCCTGGAGGTCCCGGGAGAGGTCTTGACCACCTCCATGAAGGCGCACCAAAAGTGCTTTTCGCTGGAAGATCCTAAGTCCGGCGAACTCGCCAATCGGTTCATCCTGGTCTCCAATCTGGTTGCCGAGGATGGCGGCGGATCGATCATCGAAGGCAATGAACGTGTGATCGCTGCACGGTTAGCGGATGCCAAATTTTTCTGGGACCAGGACAGAAAGCACTCGCTCGAGAGCCGGCTGCCCAAACTCAACGACATCATCTTCCACGCCAAGCTCGGCTCCATGCACGACAAGTCCCACGCCGTCGCGCGCCTTGCCATGGACCTGTCGGAAGCTATTCCCGGAGCCAAGAAGCGCGACTGCGAGCAGGCCGCGATCCTGGCGAAGGCCGATCTGGTCAGCGAGATGGTGGGCGAGTTTCCCGAGCTGCAGGGTGAGATGGGCCGCTACTACGCGCTCAATGACGGGCTCTCGACCAAAATCGCGGATGCGATCGCACAGCACTACGCGCCCCAGGGCCCGGCGGACAGAGTCCCAAGCGAGCCCACGGCCGTCGTCGTGGCGCTCAGCGATAAGCTCTATGGCCTGGTCGGATTCTTCGGCATCGACGAGCGGCCCACCGGTTCGCGCGATCCTTATGCCTTGAGACGGGCGGCACTCGGCGTGATCCGGATCGTTCTGGAAAACGATCTGCGTCTGAACCTGCTGGACTGGTTCGCGCGGACCACCGGCGTCTATCGCGACATCGGGGAGAATGTCGTCGCCGAGCATTGGGTGGACGACTACGACGTGGGCGAAGAGCTACTCGGCTTCTTCGCCGACCGGCTCAAGGTCTATCTGCGCGGCCGCGGCGCCCGGCACGATTTGATCGATGCGGTGTTTGCATTGGGCGGCCAAGACGATCTGCTGATGATCGTGAAGCGCGTCGAAGCCCTTGGGAATTTTCTCGATACCGATGACGGCGCAAACCTGCTGACCGGCGCCAAACGGGCCCAGAATATTCTCCGCATCGAGGAGAAAAAGGACAAACGCGCCTATGACGGCGCGCCGGAGAACAAGCTCCTAAAGCAGGCCGAGGAAAAGACGCTCTCCAAGGCGATCGGAGAGGTCGCCAAGGCCGCGGATTCAGCCATCGAAGGGGAAGATTTCGAAGCAGCGATGGCGGTGATGGCCAGGCTCCGCGCGCCGGTCGACGCCTTTTTCGATCATGTCACCGTCAATGACGAAGACGCAGAACTGCGCGAGAACCGGCTGAAGCTGCTCTCGGAGATTCGTGCTGCGACCCTAAAGGTGGCAGACTTCTCGAAAGTCGAGGGCTAGCCGGTAAACTAGAGGCGGCCTTGGGAATGACCGCACCCCATCACCTATTCGTCTATGGAACGCTGCGCCGCGTCTTCGGCCACGAGCACGCGCGAATCTTGCGCGCCCATTGCAGGTTTTTGGGCGAGGGTGAATTAGGGGGCCAACTGTTCGACGTCGGATCCTATCCGGCGGCCGTTGCCGGGCCGGAGACTGGAGGCAACGTGCGTGGCGAACTCTATCGTGTGATCCGACCCGACCTGCTGTTCCCGGTCCTCGACCGCTTTGAAGGGTGTGGAGCAGATGATGAGGAGCCCACCCTTTACCGGCGCGAGATGGTCAAGGTTCGGCTCGATACCGGGCGCAAGCGATCGGCGTGGGTCTATCTCTACAATCGCGACACGAGCGGGCTAAGCCCCATCCCCGGCGGAGATTATGCGGCTTACCGGGGGTCGAACCGAATGATTGCCCGCGGTTGATTGCTTGGCGTCCGAGCGAATCGCGCATTGTCTGGCACCGGTTCAGCAACTAAACAGACCAGCAAACCATGCTGAAAGATCGAGATAGCACGAGCCGGAAAAAGCCGGAGAAATCCGCCGGCGCTGCTCTGGTCTACGCCTTTGGCGGCAGCGTTGCCGACGGCAATGCCGGAATGCGCGAACTATTGGGTGGCAAAGGCGCAAATCTGGCGCAAATGGCCAATCTCGGCCTTCCGGTGCCGCCGGGCTTCACCATCACCACTGAGGTCTGCAGCGCTTACTTCGATGCGGGCGGCGAGTTGCCTGATGCACTGAAGCCGGAGGTCAAGGCTGCCTTGGACCGGATCGGCGAAATTGCCGGGGTGCACTACGGCGACCCAAAGAACCCATTGCTGGTTTCCGTGCGCTCGGGCTCGCGGGCCTCGATGCCGGGCATGATGGATACGGTGCTCAATCTGGGCCTCAACGATGAGACTTGCCAGGCATTGGCGGCGCAGTCTGGCGACGAGCGCTTCGCCTTCGATTCCTATCGCCGCTTCATTCAGATGTATGGCGACGTGGTGCTCGGGGTCGATCATCATCTGTTCGAGGACGTGCTCTCCAACTTCAAGAATATGAATGGCTTCGCGTTGGATACCGAGCTCGGCGTGGAGGACTGGCGCGGGGTTATCGAGTCCTATAAAGCGCTGGTCGAAGAGGAGACTGGCGAGCCCTTTCCCCAGGATATCTATGCCCAACTCTGGGGTGCCATACGGGCGGTGTTCGCCTCGTGGCACAATGCCCGCGCCATCACCTACCGCCACCTGCACCAGATTCCAGACGACTGGGGCACCGCGGTCACCATCCAGGCCATGGTCTTCGGCAATATGGGCGAAAACAGCGCCACCGGCGTCGCCTTCACCCGCAATCCCTCTACCGGCGAAAAAGCCGTGTTCGGCGAATTTCTCGTGAATGCCCAGGGCGAGGACGTGGTCGCGGGCATTCGAACCCCGCAAAGCTTGACCGAAGCCGCGCGGCAGGAAACAGGTGATCGAAACCCGTCTCTGGAAGCCCTGATGCCGAAGGTTTTTTCGGAGCTGATTGCCGTCCATGACGCGCTCGAGACGCACTATCGGGACATGCAGGACATCGAATTTACGGTCCAGGACGGAAGGCTCTGGATCCTACAGACGCGCGCCGGCAAGCGGACTGTGACTTCGGCGCTGCGGATTGCCGTCGAAATGGCCAAGGAGGGGCTGATCTCGGAAGAGCAGGCGCTGCTGCGTCTTGACCCGGGCGAATTGAACAAGCTGCTGCATCCCACCCTCGACCCCGAGGCAGAAAAACAAGTGATCGCGACGGGACTTCCAGCTTCACCGGGCGCCGCCTCGGGCGCAATTGTGTTCGACCCTAACGAAGCCGAGTCCTTGGGCTCGAAGGGCCGCAACGTGATCCTGGTCCGCATTGAGACCTCGCCCGAGGACATCCACGGCATGCACGCGGCGGCAGGCATTCTCACCAGCCGCGGCGGCATGACCAGCCATGCAGCCGTGGTGGCCCGCGGCATGGGGCGGCCCTGCATATCGGGCGCGGGCGGCGCCCGGATCGACTATGAAGCCGAGACCCTCACGGCCGAGGGCGTCGTCCTGAAGAAGGGCGACATGCTGACCATCGACGGCAGCACGGGCCAGGTTCTGAAGGGTGAAGTCGCGATGCGCCAGCCCGAGCTCACGGGCGACTTCGCAACGCTGATGGAATGGGCAGACGCCAAGCGGCGGCTAAAGGTCAGGGCGAACGCCGATACGCCGCGCGATGCCCGCCAGGCCCGCGAATTCGACGCCGAGGGGATCGGGCTCTGCCGTACCGAGCATATGTTCTTCGAGCCCGAGCGGATTCGGGCGGTGCGAGAAATGATCTTGGCCAACACCCAAGAGGCGCGGCGCTCGGCTCTCGAGAAGATTCTACCAATGCAGCGTGCGGACTTCGCCGAGCTGTTCGAGATCATGGATGGGCGCCCGGTCACAATCCGCCTGCTCGACCCGCCGCTCCACGAGTTTCTGCCCCATCAGGATGAAGAGATAGAAGAGGTTGCCCAAGCGCTGAATGTCAGCGCCGAAAAACTTCGGTCGCGTATCGCAGGGCTCAACGAATTCAATCCTATGCTCGGCCATCGCGGTTGCCGGCTGGCCATCAGCTATCCGGAGATCCCGGAGGTCCAGGCGCGGGCAATTTTCGAGGCGGCGGTGCAAGTATCCGAGGCAACCGGCAAGCCGGTGGTGCCGGAAGTTATGATTCCACTTGTCGCGACCCGGGCCGAGTTCGACATTCTGAAAGCTTGTATCGATTCCGTAGCCGAGCTGGTTCGAAACGAAACGGGCGTGAGCTTCGATTATGAAGTCGGTACCATGATCGAATTGCCGCGGGCCTGTCTGCGGGCCGGCGAAATTGCAGCTTCGGCGGAGTTTTTCAGTTTCGGTACCAATGATTTGACCCAGACGGCGCTGGGGCTGAGCCGCGACGATTCGGCAAGCTTTCTGGGTGAATACACCAGACAGGGCATTTTCGAGGACGATCCCTTTGCCACCTTGGACACGCAAGGCGTGGGCGAACTCGTGGCGATCGCAGCCGAACGTGGCCGGGCCGCGCGCCAAAACCTGAAGCTCGGAATTTGCGGCGAACATGGGGGCGACCCCAAATCCATCGAATTCTGCGAATCCGTGGGCTTGGACTACGTCTCCTGCTCCCCCTACCGCGTTCCGGTCGCCCGTTTGGCCGCGGCGCAATCGGCGCTGCGGGCTCAAGCGAAAAAGAGCTGACGCAGTAATGCCTTACAGCGATCACATTTTGCTCAAATTTCCCTTGCAGTGTGTCCTTCTAACAACGGACGGGGATTCAGGCACACCGGTGGGACTTAAGGGTCGCTTAACGATTCTCCTGCCTAATTGACTGATATCCACTGGGGAATTGCCCACCGCCACGGGGCTCGCCCGTGCGGAGAGGGGAAGTCGGTCTCTAAATAATCCGACTCTTCTTTTTGTTGTGCGATGGGCACAGAACGGCAGAGAGAATGGGTCAACCCGCGACCAATTGGTTCCGGCGGATACTCGCGAAATTCGCGGCAAGTTCCCAGTTCGGATTCGACGATTCAGTCGTCGATTCGAGCTGGTTCCGTCGTGCCTGCGCCGCTCTGGCGCCTGTTCCTCTGTTTGGGCTCGGCTACATCACCGCTGACCCCGACAAAATGTCTTTCCAATTGGATCTCTTGAATTCGGGCGATGGATCGGCCGTCGTTCACAGCGTGCCGATTACCGGTATGCCAGGCGCAGGGGCGTCTTCCCAGGTGGCGCGATTGTTTGCGACACCCGGCAAGGGCCCGCGCGCGGATTACTTCGTGCTTGAAAGGCGCACCGTGGCGGTGACGAAGCGGCCGCGCGCCGTAATAGCGGCGGCGGCGCCTTACGATCTCGCGGTCATCGGATCGCTCGGCGGACGGGAGAATTTCGTCAACCGGAAGACCAAGGCCGGGCTGCAGATTCCGGCCCAGGCGAAGCACGCGGACAATCACGAAAGCTCGCTCTTCATGGCGTCGCTCAAGAGCGCCGTCACGTACCGTTTCTCCAATTCGAACAGCGCATCCGCACCGGTCAGTGAAGTTCAGATGGCGGCACACGCGCCCCGCGGACTCACTCGCCGAATGGTCTTCCGCGGCGAGACCGAGGGCGAATATCAGGCCCGGCAGCGCCGTTGCCTGGCGACAGCCATTTATTTCGAGGCCCGCGGCGAGCCGCTGCGCGGCCAGCTTGCCGTCGCGCAGGTGATAATGAACCGGGTCCGGACGCCAGGCTTTCCCGACACGATTTGCGGCGTGGTGTACCAGGGCACCTCTTCGCCACCTCGAAACGCCTGCCAGTTTTCTTTCGCGTGTGACGGTCAAGCCGATTTTGCGAAGAACAAGTCGCTTTGGGCGCAAGCCGATACGCTCGCGAAACGCGTTACTTCCGGCAAGGTTTGGCTGGAGGATATCGGTCACGCGACCTACTACCACGCGACCTACGTGAAGCCGGACTGGCGCCGCGACATGAACAAGATCAAGAAGATCGGCCGGCACATCTTCTATTTGGCGCCGGAGAAGCCGATCCAGGAAGCCGACGCCTCTACGACCAGTCCAAGCCCACGTCTAACGCTGGCGCAGAGTGGGTAAGGCCGCCGATCGAGATCAGATCGACGCCGGTTCCCGCCACTTCCTTTACATTCTCAAGTGAAATACCGCCTGATGCTTCGGTTGTGACGCGTCCGTCGACTAGCTTGACGGCCCGCGACAATGTGGCGGTGTCCATATTATCGAGCAGAACCGCGTCGATCGGATGCTGGAGCGCGGTCTCCAGCTGATCCAAATTATCCACTTCCACCTCGATCTTGACCGTATGGCCTGCCCGCGCGGTAGCGCTCTCGATCGCCGTCTTCAAGTCTCCGGCAGCGGCGATGTGGTTGTCCTTGATGAGAACTGCATCGGAGAGCGTGAAGCGGTGATTGGCGCCGCCCCCCACGCGCACCGCGTATTTCTCGAAGGCGCGCAGGCCAGGCAGGGTCTTGCGGGTACAGCAAATCCGAGCCTGGGTGTCAGCTACGGCCTTCACGAAGCTGCGGGTGAGTGTCGCAACGCCGCTTAGGTGACCTAGAAAATTCAGAGCGACGCGCTCGCCGGTCAGCAAGGCGCGGGCCTCCGCCTCGATTTTGGCAATGGCCTGGCCGGGTTCGACGTCACCGCCGTCAGGGACGGCAATGTCAAAATCGGCACCATGGTCGAAGGTCTTGAAGGCCGCCTCGGCGAATTGCAAACCGGCGATCCGGCCCGGGGCCCGCCCAACGATTTTCGCCTTGGCGTGGGCACCTTCGGGCACGATCGAATTGGTTGTGATGTCGCCGGCGGGTCCAAGGTCTTCTTCAAGGGCCGTGCTCACGGCCCGGTAGACTTGGAACTGCGGCAGCCCGCCGGCCGCGCTCTCATGGCTCATGACGCGGCGGCGTAGGCTGGCTCTGCTTCAGCTTGCGCCGAGCCGGCGAATTCTTCACCGGCTTCTTGCAGGTCGGCGAGTGTCAGATAGCTGCGCTCGGCGAGTTCTGGCTTGGCTTCGGGAAAATCGCTCCGGAAATGCGCGCCTCGGCTTTCCTCGCGCCGCAGGGCGGCGGCCGCGATGAATGAGGCCGTCAGCACCATGTTCTCCACGGCAGGTGGCAAGCTTGCGATTCCCCTCATTTCGCCAAGGTGATCGAGCGCGACCCCAAGATCGCGTGCGTCGCGCATTACCGAGCACCGCTCGCTCATGAGGTCCCGGACGGCGCGGACTTGGCTTGCAACAGCTTCGCCATGCCCGGATGGAAATAGAGTCTCGACCTGCGCCGTGCGATCTCTTCCTTGGAAGCTGTGAGGAACCGAGCCCGCAACGTCTTCGGCGATCAGCGCGCCGAATACGACCGTCTCCAGCAAGGAGTTCGAGGCCAGCCGATTGGCCCCATGGACACCGGTGGAAGCCACCTCTCCGCAGGCCCAGAGGCCTTCGACCGTGGTCCGTCCGCTGGCATCGGTGGCCACGCCACCCATGTGGTAATGGGCGGCAGGCGCCACGGGAACCGGTTCACGCAACGGGTCCAGCCCTGCTGACTCGCAGATCGCGCGGAAGGTCGGAAATGTGTCGGCCAACCGTTCGCCGATCGTCTCGCGGCAATCGAGATAGGCGCCCCGTCCGCTCATAACTTCGGAAAAGACGGCGCGGGCCACGATGTCGCGGGGGCCAAGCTCGGCATCCTCGTGAATTTTCGTCATGAAGCGCTCGCCGCGGCCATTGATGAGTACCGCGCCTTCTCCCCGCAGGGCTTCGGTGGCAAGAGGTGCGGGATCAAGGCCGATATCGAGTGCGGTTGGGTGAAACTGGACGAACTCGGCATCCGCAATCACCGCGCCGGCCGATGCCGCCATTGCGATTCCTTCGCCGTAGGAGCCGGGCGGATTGGTGGTCGGCAGAAAAAGTTGGCCGACGCCGCCGGTCGCCAAAACGACCGCTCGGGCGGGCAGGAATTCTGTCTCGCCCGCGCCGAAGCCATTGGCGCGAGAGAGAAAGACGCCCGTTACGCGGCCCTCGTGCACGGCGAGCCTGTGTGCCGAAACGCCCTCCCTAACGTGGATGGAAGGCGTTTGCCGGGCGGCCAGGGTAACCGCGTCCATGATGGCCTTGCCTGCCAGATCGCCCTTGACCCGCAGGATCCGCCGCGCGCCGTGGGCCGCTTCGCGTGACAGCTGCAGCTTGCCTTCGATATCCCGGTCGAAGGGCACGCCGTAGCGCAGCAGATCCTCGACGCGGTCGGGCGCATGGCGGGCCAGCAGGTGGGCGATTGCCTCGTCCACGATGCCGGCTCCGGCGGAAATAGTGTCCGCGGCGTGGTCGTCGACGCGGTCGCCCTCGCTGACCGCCGCGGCGATGCCGGCCTGGGCCCAGGCGCTTGACGAGCCGGAGCCCAAAGGTTGGGCGGAGATCACGGTCGAAGGCATCGGCGCGAGCTTGAGGGCCGTGAAGAGCCCGGCAAGGCCCGCGCCTACGATCACGACGCCGCCGGCCGATCCATTCGATCGGCCGTTATGGCCTGCCTTTGGCGCCGTACTGGTCATGGCGTCCTCCGCCGGGGTGAGTCTCAACCGATCCCGATTGGGTGGTTAATTCTTCAGGGCGACCATGCGCTCGACAGAGCGCCGCGCACGATCGGCTACCGTCGGATCGATGGTCACTTCTTCCCTCATATAGACCAAGGATTCCAAGATCTTAGGCAGCGTAATCCGCTTCATATAGGGGCAGAGATTGCAGGGCCGGATAAACTGGACGTCGGGGTTCTCGACGGCCACGTTGTCGCTCATCGAGCATTCCGTCACCATCAAGACTTTGCTCGGCTGATGGTCCTGAACCCACTTGATCATGCCGCTGGTGGAGCCGGTGAAATCGGCTTCATCCAGAACATCCGGCGGGCACTCGGGGTGGGCGATAATCTTGATGCCAGGCTCCGCCTCGCGCATCTCACGCAGTTCATTAGGCGTGAAACGCTCATGCACGATGCAATGGCCCTTCCAGGCAATGATCTCGACGTCGGTTTGGGTCGCGACGTATTTGGAGAGATATTCGTCCGGAATAAAGAGCACCTTGGGAACGCCGAGGGATTCGACGATCTGAACCGCGTTGGAAGACGTGCAGCAGATATCGCACTCGGCCTTCACCTCGGCGGACGTGTTCACGTAAGTGACGACAGGGACGCCCGGATAGGCCTCCCGCAGAGCGCGGACATCGGCGCCCGTGATCGAGGCCGCAAGCGAGCAACCCGCTTCGAGGTCGGGGATCAGGACGGTCTTGTCGGGATTCAGCAGCTTGGAGGTCTCGGCCATGAAGTGGACGCCGCACTGGACGATGACTTCGGCATCCGTCTTGGAGGCTTCCTTGGCAAGCTGCAGGGAGTCGCCCACAAAGTCGGCGATGCAGTGAAAGATTTCCGGCGTCATATAGTTATGCGCCAAAATCACCGCGTTGCGCTGCTTCTTCAGCTCGTTGATCGCTTTGACATAGGGCGCAAAGGCCGGCCATTCGATGGACGGAATAACGCTAGAAACCCGCTCGTAAAGGGCAGCCGTTTCCGCGGCTAGCTCGGGCGTGTATTCGAGATTGGGCATCTTCAACACGCCGAACTTTCGGGTGCTGGTGCCGACTGTCGTTCCGCTCTCGATCAAAGACATGCGTGCCTCCTCGAATGGGGAGATCCTTATATACTCAAATTGAGCATATTAAGGGCGATAAAACATCCGGCGCAAGGCCGGCTCCCACATTTCCCTTAACTCAGACAAATGCTCATTTGTAATATAAGTCAATTTGGCCCGGATTTCCAGCCGATTTTTTATTCAACCGATCCATCGACCTCCGATACGGGTCACGCAAATCCATGGCGTTCCAGGGGCACGGGACGCTAGGATGGGCATCAGGCAGGAACGAATGAAGGAGAGCCCAATGACTTGGACCCGGCATTTTATGTTGATGGCGCTCGCCGCTGTGGGAGCATTCGCGGTGGCCGCAGTACCCCGACCAGTAGCGTCGGCCGACACGCAGGTCGAGAGCAAGGTCGACGCCTCCAAGCTCAGCAAGAACAAGCGGACCTTGCTCGGTCTCTATGTGACCGCGGAAGAAGCGGCCGAGGCCCTGAAGCAGGATCCCGACGCCATGCTGATCGATGTCCGCGCGCGCGGCGAAGTGATGTATGTCGGCCAGCCCGATGCGTCCGACAAGAACATTCCGATTGCGGAATTCGGGCCCTACACGTTCGACGCAAAAAAGGGCGCCTATAAGCTGGTTGCCAATCCCCAGTTTGCTGACGCCGTCGAAGAGCTGGTCGTGGAGAAGGGCGGCGACAAGGAGACCACGATCATCATGATGTGCCGTTCGGGTAGCCGCAGCGCCGCAGCCGCCGATCTGATGGCCAAGCGAGGCTACAAGAACGTCTACACCATGGTGGATGGCTTCGAAGGCGACATGGATAAGAAGACCGGCAGGCGGAGCTTGAATGGCTGGAAGAACGCCGATCTGCCCTGGACCTACAAGTTCGAAAAGGACGAGATCTACGAGAGCCCCGGCAGATAGGCGGCCATTGGCCTCAGATACGGCTCGCCCTGACACGAACGCCGGTCGCTGGGCGCTCCAGCAAGACCTCGCGGCGGAAGCGGAAGAGCTTGGCG
>JGI24023J19991_10000834_pt1 | contig 24292 bp, 15 predicted proteins | sample Cruoilmetagenom1_FD_19991 | JGI IMG/M metagenome (IMG submission 19991) | reverse complement strand
TTGTGGCCACGCGTGTGTGATGCGGCGTGTGCTTTTGTGGCCACGCGTGTGTGATGCGGCGTGTGCTTTTGTGGCAAGGCAGGAGAGGAGAACAGCGCCAACGGAGAACATGGGAGAATGGCCTCCGCCGGCGCTGTGTTGCGCGGTTTTCTCTGTGCGCTGCCGGAACCGCACCCGAGTGGTATAGGTTGCTCGGCGTAGTGGGGCATGCCGAACGTGCTTGTATCCGGGGTTGAGATGAGAACCGGAGATGATCTTTCCCCGCTTCTCCACAGAGACCGCCCCTTTTTCTACTTCACTAGACTGGAAAAATCGCCTCTTGGTTCTTGGTTTGCTGATTTTTTTCTTTTTTCTTGTATGAGCTGATGTGTTGGTGTATGTGGCACTTTGCGTGGAGGGCATTGTCAGTTTTGTGTGTTTAGTGTTTAACTGTCGTCTTCTGTGACCTTCTTCTGGAAGGGTAAGAGAAGATGTGTGTATGTTCTCGTGATTTATGCGATTTTCTCTGGAAAAAAATAGGGAAAATGTTTTCTTCTGATAAAAGCATTTTCCCTAGCCCAACGGATTTTCTGGTCAGGGTGCTCAAGTATGATGTTTTCTGACCTATATATCGGTAGGAGCTTTTCTCCTACGGTGGCGTTTACTGTTTGCCGGCTGTTTTTTGAGCTTTTCTCTGTAGGTGTGAAGCAAGAAATGGGAAAGACGGTCAATGCTGAGGATATGGTGTCCGCTAAGGAGGAGGGTGGATGTCGATGTGGCGATCGAGATGGCCGGAAATTATTGTCGCTTCTTTTCTGGCATGTAGCGGTTTGGTGGGGTGCGAGGGCGGGGGTCTCTCAGAAGATATGCAGGCTGCCAGAGTAACTACAGAGGAAAACAGGGAAAAGAGCTTGGCTGCGTGCGAGAGCGTGGAGTTGCATTCTGGCGGAGACGGTTCTTCTGATTTGGTCGAGGCGATCCTCGCGCATGACGAAAAAGCAGTGACAACCCGACTTGAGGCGGGGGCCGATCCTGAAATTCCTGATGTTGCGACTGGAAGAACTGCCCTATCTTGGGCAGCAGTCACGGGATGTGTTTCTATTATTCGTCTGCTTCTTGGAGAGGGTGCGCAGATTAACGCGCCAGGTAGTCGCGGACGGACCCCTCTTATGGAAGCCGCGAGGGCAGGAAATGTGGAGACAGCCTACCTGCTCTTGATGAAGGGCGCCGATCCCGATCTTTCCACTCCTGAAGGAGTGACCGCTCTTATGTACGCAGCGGAGTTCGGACACGCGGGAATCGTGCTCTCTCTTCTTGAAGCTGGTGCCAATCCTAACGAGATTACCGCCCGCACTCGTTGGACTGCTCTTATGGATGCCGCTTTTTATGGGCACAGTCAGATTATTCAATTGTTATTGGAAGCGGGAGCGGATCCTTCTCCCAAAAATATTGCAGGGCTGACTGCCCTTGATCTTGCTCGTGATCAAAACAATATTGTGAGTATGACGCTGCTCGATGCTGCCCAGTGAGTTTTCTCTCTGAGAAAGGATCGTATCGCACCTTTAAAAGGTGAGGAGAAGGTTTTTCTTTTTGCTGTGGCCCCATTTTGCTACGGCTTTTCCGTCTTTTTTCTCCGTTTTTTTGGTTGTTCTTTGGGAAAAAGCCCATGTCAGTTCTCTCTGCACGCGTCCAGAGAGAACTGGAGGGAAGCGGAGTTATTTCTTGGCGGTGACGAGAAACTGGGGGAGAATGAAAAGGTATTTTTCTTTCTCAATGCCCGTCTGTAGTTCTGCGAGAAGTGCAGTAAGTCGCTCTTCTTTCATGAGACCGCAAGCGCGTACATAGGAGACCATATTTTGCAGCAGAATCATGCTGGCGCCGCTCATGTCTGCCACCGGTTGTAGCTGCAGCGAGAGGTCAGTGAAGCCTGTTTCCCGTAAGGCCCCCGGCAACTTGCGACCGATGTTGGGCTCCTTGAAGGCGGGAGCTGCAGCATCGAAGAACTCTGTGACTTTCGCGGGAGACCAAGGCTCGACCACGACAAATCCCCAGTCGCTATCGATAATGTGCACGCGTCCTCCTACGCGAAGTACACGATGAAATTCGGCGAGGGTGGAGGCGAGATCCGGTACGTATTCGAGGACGTTTTTGCAGATGACTCGATCGATCGAGTCATCTGCAAGTGGAATATCTGCCCCACTTTCCACATGGTGAAAAGTCAGGTGTTCGCTTATCTCTTCTTCTGCTGCACTCTGCTGGGATTTTTCGACAAAAGCAGCGTTCACGTCTACACCGTGTACATGACCGCTGGGTCCAGTGCGGCGCGCAAGTTCTCGTGTGAGATGTCCGGGGCCGGAACCAAAGTCGAGTACGGTCTGACCTTCGGCAATTCCGGCAGGCTCAAGCAGCGGCGCTTGGCCAGGGTGCCATGCAAACATGAGGTTGTAGCGGGCAATGCGCTCGTCTTCGATTTCCACCCAATGATCTGTGTAATACGTGTTGGTTGTCATTTTTCCCCTCTGTCACGACGGTCAGGATTTCTCGACGAATCCTGCGGTTTGTATGATGCCGGCGAGTCGCGCTTTTTATTGTTTTTCTTGTGTGATGCTGCGCCGTGTGGTGTCGAACTTGCAGGGGACGAGGCCTCTTTCTCACAATCGGCTGGGACACTGTTCCGGTCGGCTTCCCCCTGTGCTCATGTCCCCGCTGCGGGGGCCCGGAAACATGTGGGAAGAGCGGGAGAAATCGCCTTTTCCAGAGACATCCCGCTTTGGCAAACAAGTGTTTTCATACTGGTAGAAATATTTTGTGGGTGACGCATCTCGTGCCTGCCGGAGTCTTTTGTGGTCGGCAGGAGGACGCGGCTGCGCAAGCGTGCGGGAGTACACAGACTTGTTGGTCTCTTCTTTGCTTCTTCTTGGTGTTACGGGGGATTGGGATGATTTTTCTCGTTCCCTGTAAAAGTAGTGTCTTGTGCAGGTTGACCAAAAGAGCTGCTCCGTGGATACTGCAAGGTGGGGAATCGAGTATTACAGTGCCTGTGTTGGTCATGCCTGTGTTGGCCATGTTGGTAGTGGAGGACGAGTTATGCGCGAATTCTTGATCTCTGCAGATTCACATGTTGCTGAGCCTGTGGACCTTTGGTCTACTGCGTTGCCTGCAAGTATGCGTCAGGAGGGGCCGCGTGTCGAGATGAGAGACGGGGCACCGTGCATTCTGGTGGAAGATCAGGTCATCCGCCGGTTCAAGTCTCCTGGGGGGAAGGGGATGCCACTTTCCGAATCAGTGACAAAACAACAAATGGGCAGTCTTGTTTCGCTGGGGGCTGTCGATCCTGATGCTCGTCTCAAAGATCTTGACCGAGATGGCGTCTGGGGCGAAGTCATGTACCCGAATCTTGCTTTTTTCTGCGTGCACCGTATGCGGCGCGCTGATCTGCAGGCGGCTACATGCCGGGTATACAACGATTGGATTGCCGATACTTTTTTCCAGAGGTCTGACCGTTTTTGCCCTGTTGCGATACTTCCGGTGCTCGATATTGAAGCGACAGTGCAAGAGTTGCGTCGGGTCAGCAAACGGGGATTCAAGGCGGCCCTTTTGCCTGCGCATATCGATAGCCGTCCTTACAATGACACAGCTTATGAGGCGGTTTGGAGGGAAGCTGCTGCTTGCGGAATGCCGCTGAGTTTTCATGCCGGAACAGGGCGCACCCAAACTCCGGCACATGGCCCTGGCGGTGCCATTGTGAACTATGTGGTGACGGTATCGTCTCCGATGGAGACAATCGCCTATTTCTGCGGCTCGGGGGTGTTGGAACGGCATCCCGACTTACGGATTGTGATTGTCGAATGTGGGAGCGGCTGGTTGGCATGGGCGCTGCACGCGATGGATGATATTTATCATCAGCACGCCATGTTTGTACGTCCGAAATTGGAGTTGTTGCCAAGCGAGTATTTTCGCCGTCAAGGCGGGGTCACCTTCCAGAATGACCCAGTTGGTTTTCACAATCTGAAGTTTACGGGAGATCGTTGCCTTTTGTGGGGATCGGATTATCCACACCCAGAAGGGACCTGGCCACAATCTCGAGAGATTCTGGCGCGACAGCTTGTTGATGTTCCGTCTTCGACAGCAGACAGAATTTTGTTGGAAAATGCCCAGGAATTATACGGATTTTCTGTTCCTTCTGTCTGAGGAAAACAGGAAAAACGCTGGAGGAGTTTTTGCCTTGTTTCCCGTCATGCGGTCATTGAAGAGGCATGAGCTTTCTCGAATATTTTCCTATGTCATTTCATGATTTTCTGGGGCGTGTCGCTTTGGGGCAAGGGAAGCCAGGGTGTTTCTGGCAAGCCCTTGTCGGTTTTTCGATTGCAGGGAATCGTTCGGACTGTGCTGATTTTTTGCTGGTTTCGCGTGACTTTCTCGTGTGTTTTCCGGGAGGTTTTCTTGCGCGAGACAAGCTGCGCCAGCGGTCGAAAGAGATATGAAGCATGCCAAGATTGTTTTTACTAGTTGTTTACTTTTCGTAAAACAGGAGTTGGGGGATGGGCGAAGCGATCGCCGAAAGTCGTTTCCATGAAAGGGACTTTGTCGAATTTTTTCGGCGCCTGCGTATGGAAACCGACTTGTTGCATAGATGGCTGGAGGAAGGGGTTCTTGCGAGTGGGGAAACAACGATCGGGCTTGAAATTGAAGGGTGGCTTGTGGGAAAGGGGTGTGCTCCGCTCCCCGTGAATGAGCAGTTTCTCGCTCTTGTGAAAAACCCGCTGGTTGTGGAGGAACTCGGCAAATGCAATATTGAGCTGAATGTTTCTCCGCAGAAGCTCTCTGGGTCAGGGTTGCGCGTGATGCAAGAGGAGCTTGGTGGGATTTGGCAGGAATGCAAGAAAACAGCGGGCTTGCTTGGAGCCGAAGCCCTCTTGATTGGCATTTTGCCAACCCTGCAACTTCATGATTTACGCAAAGAAAATATGACTCCTACGCAGCGTTACGCTGCGCTCGATGATCAGATTGGGCGGATGCGCCGGAGACAGCCGCATCTTATTGAGATTACTGGTGAGGAGGATTTGCGCTTCATGCATGAGGGCGTCATGGTTGAAGCTGCAACGACTTCGTTGCAACTTCACTTGCAAGTCTCACCCGCGCAAGCGGCCCATTTTTACAATATAGCCCTTCTTGTTTCCGCCCCGCTTGTGGCAGCTTCTGGGAATTCTCCTTTTCTTTTTGGCCATTCCCTGTGGGATGAAACGCGTATTCCCCTTTTCGAGCAGGCGCTTGCTGTCGACGGGGTGAGTGCCCCAGAAGACTATCGGGTTACTTTTGGGACTGGGTTTTTAACAGACTCGATTGCCGAGTGTTTTCAAGAAAATATGCAGAAATACGCCATAGTTCTCCCTGTGGTTTGGTCGGATGGTCCAGAGCGTATGCATCATTTGCGCCTGCATAATGGCACTGTGTGGCGTTGGAATCGGCCGCTTATCGGTTTTGATGCGGAGGGTTGTCCGCACGTCCGGATCGAACATCGCGTGATGTCTGCTGGACCGACCATTCTCGACAGCATGGCAAATGCTGCCTTCTTTTTTGGTCTTATGTACGGTCTTGCAGGAGATCTTTTTACGGATCCTCTCCTCCCACCAGTTCCGATTAGTTTCGCGCAGACGCGGGCCAACTTCTATGCGGCTGCCCAGCATGGCCTGCGTGCTCTGCTCATGTGGGGAAAGAAAACTCCGGTGAACGCACGAGAACTCCTCCTGAAAGAACTCCTGCCGCTGGCACGAGAAGCACTCGTTGCTCGAGAAATTGACAATGCCGACATCGATTTATTGTTGGGTATTGTGGAGGACCGTGTGCGTTCGGGACGTACGGGTGCCGTCTGGCAGCGCGCCTGCGCCGCTCATTGTGACGGGGATCTCCGTATGATGACCCAGCTCTACTGTTCTTTTCAAAAAAGCGGAGCCCCAGTCCATGAGTGGGGCATCTAGCATTCCGAAAATGCTCAGTGTAACCAGTGTAATCCCGGATGGGCTGCTTGATTGTGAGTCAGAAGGGCTTGCCGATCTTCTGTCCGGCCCGACCCTTCTTCACCTTCCCGGTCGTCAAACGGCCCCTTTGTTTGTCTCTGTTTTGTTGCACGGAAACGAAGTGACCGGTTGGCTTGCCATCCGGTCACTGTTACAGGCATATGCCGACCGAGAATTGCCTCGTGCCCTGTCTGTTTTTATAGGAAATGTAGAAGCTGCTCGTTACGGAAAGCGTCTGCTTGACGGGCAGCCTGATTACAATCGGATCTGGTTTTCTCCTGATACTCCAGCGTCTTCGCCTGAAGAGCACATGGTGCGTCAAGTGGTGGAAGAGATGCGCCGTCGGAATGTGTTTGGCAGTCTCGATATCCACAACAATACGGGTTTGAATCCCTACTACGGGTGTATTCGTCGGGAAGACGAGTCTTTTTTCTATCTTGCGAGCCTGTTCAGCAGAACTATTGTGCATTTTTTAAAGCCGGAAGGGGTGCAGTCTGAGGCCTTTTCTGACCTCTGCCCTGCGGCTACTCTGGAATGTGGTCGACCGGGCGATCCGGCGGGAACTGTTCGTGCTGTTGAATACATTGAAGACTGTATGCGCCTCACGCACTTTCCTGACCGCCCAATTCCCTTCCGCGATATTGATGTGTATCACACTGCAGCAGTTGTGGAAGTCCCAGAAGAGACAAGCTTTGTCTTTTCCTCAAACGGCCAAGGCCACTCTGTGGGGAAATTTCCGGAGCAGAACTCTCCAGATGTTGTCTTCCAGGAAAATATCGATCGTCTGAACTTTTCCGAAGTTCTCCCCGGTGCCCTCTGGGGGAGAATAGAGCGAGAAGGAGCTAGGCCTCTTCTTGTGCGAAATGAGCAGGGAGAAGACGTGACGAACAGGTTTTTTTCTTTTACGAACGGTGAGATCCGCCTGATCGCGTCGGTGATGCCGTCCATGCTTACCCTGGATACCGGAGTTGTCCGGCAAGACTGTTTTTGTTACCTCATGGAACGCTATTCCCCGAAAGGGAATGCTCAAGAGAAAAGTAGCTAGGAGGGAGACGAGTATCGTTTTCCTCTTGTGTGGGCGGGACTGAAGCTTTTCCACATCGAAACCCTTGCGCCGTATTTTTTTGGGGTCTTGCGATTTTTCCTGTGTTTTCCCTGGAAGAAGCCGCGTTGCCTCTACCTGCAAGAGTCCCGGCAAAAAGGCCAGGTGCCTGGGACTTCGACCCGAAAACCAGGCGAAAACCAGAAAAAATATGGGGAGACCGCACTCGAGAAAGAGTATTTCTGTTTCGAGTGCGACGCCGCGATCCCCCTATCAGTAGTCCTGGCTGCGCGTCGCTCAGATGTAGGGCAATGCTTCCCGCAGGATGCGACGGATGTGGCGCACGGTTTGTTTTTGTTTTCTTGCAAGGTCGGGGCTGTGCAAGGCGCCACGAGGGGGAACCTCGAACAGGGGAACGTGAAGATGCCCGGTAGGTGTGTCGGGGTTTTCTTTTTCACGGAGCAGGGCGACCCGATAAAAGATCTCGTTCGAGAGGTAGCCCCCGCCTGATCCTTCTACGGCCTTGGCTGTGTAAGGAGGAAAACCTATGGTTTTTGGTGCCGGCGGCATGCAGGTAAAGGCCGTGTTGTGAACGAGTGGAAAAGTGCTGTCCGTTCCGGCATGGATGCCCGTCCTGATCTCTTCGATCGGGAGTGAGCTTCTGAGGAACTCAGGTCCTGGTTCGAGGTTCTTTCCGGGAGAAGGCTGCAGTTTGGTGCCTCCTCCGTGTGCGCCAAGATTATCCATGCTGACGGAAGATCGGTTTCTTCCCGCGAAGTGTTCAAAGGTGAAGGCGCTGTTTCCGCTTTGACTGATGGTGAGGATCATGTCCACCCTGCTTTTTTCGCGCAGAAAGGGACGAATATAGCTTTCCGTTTTTCCGCTGTCGAAATCAGAAAACCGCACAGGGAAGATAGATCCTCTGATTTCTCCCGTGATTTTTTTCCCGCCAGAGACGAATGTGACAATTCTTCCTGTCAGTGCAAGGACCGCGGCACCTGAGGGGTTGGAGCGACGGAGGCAAGGATCAGCAGGGTCATTGTGGGCATCAAAACCAAAGGGGTCAAATCCTGTAATGAGGATCTTTTTTGTGTTCTGTGACATTGAAAAATAGGTACTCGTGGCCCCTCTACTGCTTGCCTCCAGAATTTTCAGGAGTTTTTCCCATTGTGTTGTGGAGAGGGAAAAAGAGGGGCGCCAGCGACGAAGCGCTCCGGTCATCGCGAGACGTGTCCAGTACAAGGGGCGATCATCGGGGTTTCCCTTGCGGGCATGCTTTTGCGCCTTTTGCCAGAGATTTTGGCCGTACTGCAGCACGGCATGGTGGGCCGCTCTCAGAGAGTGGACTTTTTCCAGTGTTCGTGTGAATGCAGTGACATCGCTGTCAAAACCGGTGAGACGCAGAATACGGCCCGGGACGGTTCCGAGCATGTTTTTTGGTTGATCTGATAGCCCCGTATAAACCCGCTGTTCTTCCCAGTTGAGCGCTTGCCTTCCCCGTCCGAAAGGCGGGGAAGGCAAGGAAACGATCATTTTGACAGGTTGCAAGAGCTCCTCCGTGTTTGTGGTGTTTTGTCTGTCTCAAGTACCGGAGTAAAGAGCTTTTTGATCTTCCTCTACGGCTAGAGGCAGGAAGTGTTGTCCTCTGGTGGGAGTGGGAACGAATGCAAGATTTTTTAGGAAATGAGCTATGTGCAGTAATTATAATAAAAGCGTTGAACCTGCCTCTCGTTCCTCTTGTTGCGTGATGACTTTTTTCGCTTTTGCTCCAGGACACTCCTTCTCGCCGCGGAGGAAATCGCGGGAGCGATGAAACATGAGAGACAGTGTAAAAAGTTTTCAGGGCAAAATCGATGGAATGAGATACTGGAAACCAAGGGACTTTTCCTGCTTCTCTCTCGGCATCAGTTACTCCGTTAAAACACAGGAAACCAGCCTGTCAAGAGTTCGGTTTTCTTTTGAATTGTTCGCTTATTTTTGCACTATTCGATAGGATTTTTGAGAAATAAGTGAGGTGTAATCAAACTGATCTTGGTCGAATATGTTCTTCCTCTGCCTTCGGGGAGTGTCCGTGTGGGTGCTCTGTCGGTGCCCTATGGGTGCCTATGGGGAAGGCTGCAATTTTTGTGGTGATCGAGTGCTGGTCTGGCGTGTTGGACTTTGCCGGAGATCCCGTTCTGGGCGCAAAGTTCTCTGTACTCCAGGGGCCCGCGTGTCGGGTTCGCTCTGAATTTGCATTGCATTCATTTTGGGTTCACGCTGAGTTTCTACAGGGTTCGCGGTGGAGTGGGTCTGCTGCAGGCCTGTTGGAGTAGGGCGTGCTGGAGACGCGCGCAAACTATGCTGCCGGCGCAGTGAGGTGACAGTTTTATGACCAGCCGGTTAACTGGCGGGTTTGTCCCTATGGGAGTTGTACTGCTGGAGTTGTTGGAGAGGAGCTGGTGAGAGGACAGACGGGCGTGTTTTCCCTATCGGTTTTTCTCGTATGCAGAGTGTTTGGGGGGTTGGTTTTTTGCGGGGATATGATGGCTATTCTGTTTTTCCGAAGGCCAGGCCGTAAGAGACCGGCTCACCGTCTTTCACGAATTCCACCTCCCGATTTATGAGGAGACGAGTCCGTTCTTTAATTGGTAGTTCGAGCCAGTTTTTCGCAGGTTGACGGACGAAGTCTCTTCCTTTTTTCATGACGTACTCTTCAAAGAGAAGTTGCATTTTTGTGCTTTCGGGGTTCGTCCCAGACTTGTACACACACTGTTTTTGAGTCCGTTTTTAGCTTGTATGGCATTTGTCCGTGTCTTATTCCGGCTCTCCGCTTCCAGAAGGCGAAGGAGGAGACGGAGGTAGACTGGCAGCTACTTCTGACTGAGCTTCCTTCAGGGTCTCTTTCTCTTCGGTCTCTTGGTACTGAAGTATCGAGATGATCTCGGCTGTGCTGAGCGTTTGTGCTTTCGTTGCGAATTTGGCAGTGCTTCCGAGAATGTTGAGGCCTTCGCGTTCTTCTTGCGGGGACACGCGCAGGCCTGTTGTCCGTTTCAAGACAGAGAAATACGCAAAAGTGCATGTTCCTGACCACAGTATGACCGCACTCGCTCCCAGAATTTGTACGCCGAGCTGAAGTGGGCGAGCGTGTTCGAGGGCATCGGCTGGGCCTGCAAGGGCGACCCAAATTGTTCCGAGCACACCACAGAATCCGTGGACGGGGATGGCTCCTACCGGGTCGTCGAGGCGCAGGCGGTTCATGAGGTCAAAAGCGAGATTGTGGACAACGCCTGCGATGAGGCCGAGAAGATAAGACGTGAGCGGCGAGAGTATGTCGGCACCAGCCGTGATGGCCACGAGTCCTCCGAGGATGCCCCCGATGAACTTGTCGGTTGCCGCCTCTCTGTCGTTGAAAAAACGGGCGTGAACATAAGCGGAGAGGCCGGCTGCCGCTCCTGCCAGGTTGGTGTTCAGAATGATTTTTCCGACATTGTCATTGAATGCCATGGCGCTGCCGCCGTTGAATCCCCACCATCCGAACCAGAGGACAAAGACCCCCAGGACTGCGAAAGAATAGTTGTTACTTGTCAAGTGCCGGAGGTTGCCTGCCTCATCGTACCGCCCGATGCGCGGGCCAACCATCGCGACTCCAACGAAAGCGATCGTTGCTCCTGTTGTGTGTACAACAGTGGAACCTGCAAAATCGTGGAAACCGAGTTGGGCAAGCCAAGGGGTGTTCCCGCTGTAGAAGAGGTTGCCCCATATCCAATGGCCGACGACGGGATATACCAGAATCCCTGCCATCAGGGCCACCAACACATAGGGCAGGAACTTCGTCCGTTCTGACATTGCTCCGGACACAATGGTGGCGGCGGTTCCGGCAAATGCCATCTGGAAGAGGAAGAATGTCCAGCCCAGTCCGTTGCCCGCGCTGTCTTCAATGCCCGACAACGCAAAAAGGTCTGTGCCGATGAAGCCCCAGAGAGAGGTGCCGAACATCAGGCCGAAGCCCACGAAGAAAAAGGCAGGGGAAACGATCACCCAGTCGACCAGGTTTTTTATAGCCACTCCTGTGGCGTTCTTTTTTTGCACGACCCCGACTTCGAAGCAGCTGAAGCCTGCTTGCATGAGAAAAACAAGAGCGGAGCATATGAGGACCCACAGGCGTGCCTGTGACAGTGCTGTTTCGGTTCCTGTTTCGGTACCTGTCTGGGCGAAAGCAGGCGAGGCAGTGCTCAGCATTGCCCCGGCCACGCAGCCAAACAGGAGAAAGAGCTGGAGAGGACGGACACGTATTCTTCTGTGACTGGGGTAAGGGCAAGCATTGTTGGTACAAGTAGTTCCCCGGACTTCCATGTCTGACACTCTCCTGCTTGTGCGTTTGCGCGAGGATCTTCCTGTTTTCTCTCTTTCCAACTTGGTCGGTTTTCGCGACAGAGAACCTGAGACGGGAGATGGCGCGATGCGTTTTTGTGGGGTGAAGTCGAGGCAATTCCAGTCCCTGGGTTTCTCTCACTTCGTGTCCTGGCGGGCCGGGTCTTTTTCTACAGGGCAGGACAGGGCTGTGTTCTTCTTTGGCTTTGTCTTGGTGTCTCTTGGCGTCTCTTCAGTGTCTACTTGGCGTCTACTGGTTGAGGAGAAAGGAAATGGTCATTCCTGTGATGATCAGAAGAAGGGCCGTGACGAGAAGGAGCTTGTGGCGAAAAAGAAAAAAGCGAGGCGGGTCGGGGAGTGGCAAGGTGCGTTCAAATTTTGCAGACGGTCCGGCAGCTGGGCCATGTGTAGGTGAGGGGATCTGCAGGCTGTCTGTTGTTTGTATACGTTTCGTGAGGGCTGAAGCCGAGGTCGTGGAGTCGGAGGGAGTGTTCCCCGCAGGGTCCTGTATCAGGGGAATGTCAGCGCTTTGCCGCTTGGCTTTTGGAGATTCCCGTGTCTTTACTGGAGAGATATCTCTGGTGATGTCGGTGGTGATGTCGGTCAGTGGGAGATCGTTTTCTGAATGACCGGCGATTGGGATGTCTCCCGCTCCGTCAAACATATGTCGGGGAAGAGGCTTGTTTTCCCGTTGACATGCTCTGATCATATAGTCGGCGAGGGCATCGAAGTCGATCAGCTTTTCTTTGTTTGTATGGCTTCCTTCGAGTATTTCCACAAGAGAGCGAGTCAAGATTGATGACTGTGCTGTGTTGTGGGGGTTCTCCTTGCTATCGCATTGGGAGTTTCCTGCAATTATATAGCGATTAGGTCCGGCGAGTAGTGAGTGAGTAAAAGCGTGTTGGGTAAGGTCTGTTTTGTGACAGTAATCCAGAATTATTAGGATACCGCGTGCTGCACAGGTTTTTGCCATGAGGTCGATGGTCTTGATTTCAACAGCGGTACTCGAGAGAAGATCAGTTTCCGTGTCTGATGCGCAGAAGAAAAAACGTGCGCGAGCGTTGTCCGTCATATGGCTTTGATAGTACAAAAACAGTACTTCGTGAGGTTTTGCTTTTGTGAAAAACTGGTCAAGTTTTCTGCGTATTTCGTAAGAAGGACGATCGAGCAGAGTCTGGATGTGCCTGGTATCGAATAATCCGGTTCTCGGGTCACTCAATGCTCTGGCAAGTTCTTGGCCTGAACAGTGGGTTTTCCTGGTTGGCGTGTCGTGTAGGCCGAACTTGGTATTGCTGACCAATAGGGCTTTATAGGCGGTCTGCTCTTGCGGTTGAATGCTCTTTTCGGGTGTGGTCTTGTGGAAGGGAACTCGAATGGTGTCTTCGTCGTTGGTTTGTTGTTGCTGTTGTTGTTCCATGAGTTCTTGCTACTGATGAACCAGGTCTTTTTTCTTGCAGAAAGGGGCGATGCAGCAGGTTGGTGGTGTGGGTTCGTGCTGCGGATTTTCTCGTTTGCTCTGGCCTTTGCGTGGGAGCGCTCGTAGAAAAAGAATTTTCAGTGTATGTGATTATTGCGGAAGAGGGAGTGTATCACTAGGAAGGGGGTGTCACGTAGACGAGTTTGGCTCCATTTGCGAATTTTGCAGATGAGAAATCTGTTCCGTGGACGAATTTGCTTCCTATGAATACACCATCTTCTGTGAACCTCGCGCGAGAAAACACTGTTTCCCCCGTGAAGACAGCATTGTCAAACCGTGCTCCTCGTGTGAACTTACTTTTATAGAAAGAGGCAGTTCTCTCAAAAGAGGCGCCGGCAAAACCCGTGAAATTATGGAAAATAATTTCATTAAAAGAGGCCATCCCCTTAAATGTGGCATTGCCAAACCAGGTCACATCATGAAAAATGGCCTTATCAAATTGTATGTATCCAACAAAAGTTGTCTCTCCAAAACCCGTTTTTCTGTGGAATTCCGCGTGAGAAAAGGCTGTGTTTTCTGCAAAAACTGTGTGCGCAAAAGAAACAGTATCCTGGAAAGATGTTTTATGAAATTTTGCCGTATGTAAAAAGATGCTCTTGCTGAAATCTGTAGGTCCTTGGAATATTGTCCCTATAAACTGCGATGTTCCGGTGAATACAACCTTGCTGAAATCTGCCCCTTCAGGAAAAGTTATATTGCGGAAGTCCGCATTATGCAAAACTATTTTGCCTTGATTGTTTTGGACTGATGACGTGCGCAGAGTGTCGACCTGTTCCCGGCTGAGTTCGGTGATGTGCAGCTTTTCCGGATCGCATGCGTAACCGGACCGGACCCTACCGAGAAGCCGGTAAAAGGCATCGGAGATGAGAGGCTTTTCACTGTGGTTGGGATCTGTGTCGTTCGTCACAAGTGTTGGTCGCAAGTCTGGGAAGGTCCGATGTCATCCTGTTGCAAAGCGCCAGGTTTTAGTGCATGAGGAACAAGTGGCAGATGAGGAAGAGTCTGCATATTTATGACTATTGATGTTGTTTGTCGATTATTTTTTGGCATGTGATAACCATGCAGACGTCTTGTGTTCGCTTTGTAGGGGGAATTTTCCTTTTCGGAGAATAGAAAATGCATAGAAATTCCCACTCAACAGTGTAAGCCTATGCGTTTTTGTTCCGCCTGAGAGGAGAAAAACGCATAGGGGTAAGGGGAACAGGCGAACGGCATTGTGGTGTCGGGAAACTGCGGGGACGTCTCCCGTTTTTTGATGAGTGCACTCTTGCGGGTCTTTCCCCGAGGTGTGGGGAAAGCCGCTGACAGAAGGCGCAAAGAAGCCTATTGTGTCCTGTGGAAAAGCAAGAGTGCGCTCTTGTCTGTTCTCTTCCGGCAGTTTGGCGGTGTGCCTACCTTGGCTCTTGCTGCCCATTCCAGTTTGTGTATTTGTTCCTGTCAGCTGCGTTGTCGGGGATGTCAGGAAATGCCATTGCTTTCGGTGTATTTCCCGCGTGTGTGGAGAGTTCTGTTGCGAATTTCGCAGGCCGTGGGCCGTGTCCTCCTACTTCACCCCAATTTTCGTTGGATTGTTGCTGTGCTTGATCGGGCTGAGGTGTTGATTGTGGTACTTGGTATGAATTCGTTTGTGGCTTGTCCCATGAGGTTTGCTGGTTTGGTTGCACAGCGGGCTGGGGGGGAAAAGACGGATGTGGGTTTGGTTGCACAGCGGGCTGGTGAGGAAGAGACGGTTGTGGGTTTGGTTGCACAGCGGGCTGGTGAGGAAGAGACGGTTGTGGGTTTGGTTGCACAGCGGGCTGGTGAGGAAGAGACGGATGGTAGCCCGGTTGCACTGCGGGCCGGCTTGTCCCTCCGACATACGGTTGCATGGTTGCCGGCCTGTTTGGGGGCTGCCCATGCCCGTTTTGTTGAGAAGAAGAAAAGTGCGATTGTGAGACGAGGGCAGGGTTTTGCTGAGGGGAGGGGAGACCTGTGTCTGATGTCCATGTGCTGGTTGTTCTGTTGGGCGGCTGGGGATAGGGAGCGAAGTTTTGTCCAGCCCAAGGGGTTGCAAGAGCAAGTTGCGGGGCATGGGCACGTGGGTGCTGTTGTACAGGGACGATGAGAATTTCCATCGTTTTTTCGAGAATTTGTTCCGCAACTTGTGCCGCGTGCGGGCGTATGTCTGCAGTGGCCTTGGCTGGGCGGTCGAGCCATATGGCGACAGGCGGGACGACCACAATAGTGGCAACGAGAGCAAGACTCACGTCTATCACAGTCAGCATGCCAAAGGATTGCAGCACAGGGAAAGAGGACGCCATGAGTGCCCCGAAGCCGCCGATACTGGTGAGGGCCGATGCGCTAATGGCCGCGCCAATGGTTGAGACTGATTGCATCATCGCGGTGTGGGGGTCGGAACCCTGCGCGCGTTCCTCGTTGTAACGCTCGAGCAGAAGAATTGCGAATTCGGCTCCTACTCCGACGATAAGAGCACCGAGCATGCTGGTGAGCGGGTTGAGTTGCATTCCCAACAAGTACATGATGCCAGAAGACCAGCCTGTCACAAGGGCGATCGGTATCAGCGGGACGATGGCACTTCTTGCTTTGCGGTACACAATGAGGAGCACGGCAAAGATTCCGACCAAACCGAGGATGCTTTGCAGTTCGCGGCCTTCGCTAAAACCTGAGGTGGCTTTCGCCATGAGGGTCATGGCCCCTCCCGCGGCAATTCTGGTGCCGGACGGAGGATCGGCGGTTGCCATCACATCGTCAAGAATGCGCGCGATGTCTTTCGCGGTTACTTTGCCCAAGGCAAAAATGATAGATGCCTTTGTTTTGTCTTCCGTGATCAGGGAATCGCGGATTTCTGAGGGCATCATGGGCAAGAGCATCTCGAGCTCTTGCGGACTTGGGACGTTTCCTCCGGGAACCAGGCTCAGGAAACTGTTCGCCGAAACCACTTCTGGATGTTTCTCAATCACCTTGTTTTGAAAATTCTGCATCCAGTTCAGGATCTCGGGGTCGGTGACATTGTCGGTGACAATCATGAGAGGGAGCTGGTCTGTGCTCCCGAGGATGGCGCGGGCTTTGTCGAATCCCTGTACTGCAGGAGTGTCAGAGGGGATGAGTGCCTGAATGTCTGTTTGTACAGATAGTTTTCCATCCGCGGCAAACCCCATGACTGCAAGTACCCCGCCGATTGCAACGATGGGGAGCCCGAACTTCACGGCCAGGTTCGAGATCGTAGTGAGGATTTTTGCCAGGCCGGCCGGCGGGTTTTCTTCCTCTCCCTGTTCTTGTATGAGAGAGGGGCTCGGTTCGATTCCTCTTACCGCCGTGTGAGAGATGACGGTGGTCCCTCGTTCTGGGATGGTGGTCTGTATGCCAGGATGGGTTGTGGTGGTAAAGTCTGGCAGCTGGTCTTCTTCTTTGTCGCGATTTGCGAGCAGTGAGTTCAAGAGGAAGAGCGCTGAGCTGAAGAGGCAGCAGATGCCGATAATGAGGAGCATGCCGAAGTCTCGGACAGCCGGTACTTTCGAGAGGAAGAGGGTGGCGAACCCCACACATGTGGCGAGAACCGCAATGGTGGTACCAGGACCGATATGAGTGATGGTATCGATGATGGCTTCGCGCGCTCGTTTTCCTGTTTTCGTTTCTTCTTCATAACGGTTTTGAAACTGGATGGAGAAGTCTGCGCCTAATCCGATCAGCACCGGAAGTCCTGCCATTGTCACCATTGTGAGGGGAATTTTGATTCCCGGCAGGTTGGCGATGCCGAATGTGACGAGCACGCCTGCGAGCACGACGGGAAGCGCAATCAGGCGCCAGCGTACAGGGAAGACAATGTAGAGGATCACGATCATGAGGGCCACGGCGATCACGCCGGTAGTGGCCATGTCACTGATCATGCTGGTGGTCATGTCACGCATCAACATGGGGTTGCCGATCGCGAATGTGCCTTCCGGGAGGGAAGACGACGCGAGCAGGTCTTCGATGTCGCTCGCGATCAGCATCTGGTCGTCGAGGCTGAGCCCGCCAGTCAGCGCGATCATCATGATGGTGTGGTCGTTCACGAAGATCTGCGCGAAATTCGAGTTGACTTCGCCGTTGGGGGTAAAGACGAGACGTTTTGCGATTTCAGGGGTGATTTCCATCCCTGGTCCGCCTGTCTGGAGAAAAGTGACAAGGCTGATGACCGAGTCGACTCCTCCCATGGCGGAGATGACTTCTTGTATTTCGGTCATCGACTCGAGAACGTCAGCCTCGATGAGTTCTTCAGGACTGCCAGGGATGATCAGGAGGACTTGATCGCCGCCGAAGTCCTTTTCGTACTCTTTGTAGTCCTTATATGTGTCGCTGCTTTTCTCGACGAAGATCTCTTGGGATGTTTCCAGCGCGAGAGTGGCGGCGCTTGCTCCCGCAAGACCGATGATGACAGCGATGAGAAGCAGTACTCGTTTCGGAGTATGCTGTACTGTTTTCCCCACAGCCCGGAAAACATGCCGCATGAATGTTCCTTCCCTATAGTATCGGGAACTGCAGATACTCCCGGTTTTTGCGCAGCTTGCGGGAGTAGACCATGAGAAACGTTTTCGTACTCCCCCTTTGGGGAGGCGAACATAGGGTTTGTTCGGCTAAGGACAAGAACCCCTAAAATCCACCCACGAATTTTTTGGTGTTTGTTTCTGGATGTTCCATGCCAAAGACCGGAGCTTCTGTCTCCTGAGAGGAGTATCTTCTCGCCCGGACCTTTCTGTCCCTGCCCATCTTGCTCATCTGTCTCGAAAAACGGGACGCTGAGTGAGTATGTAGAAAGAGCAAAATATTCTGCGTGTGAGGAAAAAGCCATGTTGTAAACAGTTTTTTCCTCTCTTCGCGGGGTCTGAATTGCAAGTTTTCCCCGCTGGGAAAAAGGCACGCCAATTTTTGCCTCTTTTCCGGTGAGAAGTGGTCCCGGAGAAGCATACGCATAGCTGGGTGATAGAGAAGACCAGGTTCAGGTAAACCAGGTTGCCGGGGCGAGGAAGAGGAAAGCTTTATGGTGCTTTGTGCTCTTCAGAGAAGGGGGTCTTTGGTCGTGTCTGCAGTTTACCGTCAACGCGAATGTCGACGTATTCATTGTAGAAAGCGATAAGTCCGACGATCTTGCTGCTCTCTGGCAGAGGTGCCGGATATGACCACGCCGCGTCCTCAAGCAGAACCTCGTCTGTCTGAATAGACCAGTGCAAGGCGCTGCCTTTGTAGGGACACTGAGTGGCAGTGCGAGAAGGGAGAAGCAACTGCATGCGCACGTCCACTTTTGGTAGGTAATAACGTGGGGGAAGTCCAGTTTCAAAGAGAAGCCGGGGCTGGCGGGAAACGGCGAGAGGGGTCCCTTCGATACCGATTTCGATAAGCCGGGAGCTATGAAGGATGTCGATCCGTTTGTAGGGGTCACGNGGATGGACGAGGACTTCTTCGTCTTCCTCAAACCAGGCATCCATAGTGTCCCATTCGAAGCGGAGAAGGGAACCTATCCGTTCAATTCGAGACTGAGGATAGCACCATGCGGTTGCTTTTGCTTTTTTGCCTTTTGTGAGCACGGTGAAGTGGCGAGCGTTGCCAAGTAAAGGCGAAAAAACAGGTGACGGAGACCGGGAAGAGGCAGGAGGGCTGCTTTCAGTGTGGTGATCCGGTGCCATCTCGTGCAGTGTTGCGTGCACGTCTTCCCGCGGAAAATAGTAGGCCGGATACCATTCGTGTTCCCAGACAAGAAGAGGATGGAGACTGTCCACGACGACTTCCCCGCCTACATAGGCCCGCACTCGTTTGTTGCTTTCTTCCATACGGAGGGAAGCCTCACCTGGAAGCGTATCTGGAAGCTTTTCGTGACTCGCACGACTGTCCGGGTTCTTCTTCTTTTCATTGTTGCTGTCTTCATTGCGGATCATGTGTTTTCCTTCTGCCTGCGTGAACCGAAATTTTGCGGAGAAGGGCCATCGAGGTCGTGTGTCCGTGCAGAGTTTCTTTGTGACAGCATGTCTCCCGAGCTGTCCTGTGGCAGACAGGAAGCCTGTATAGGACAAGTAGGTTGAGAGTTGACTTTTTGGCCTGACTGACCTCCTGTGACAATGAGAAAAACGATTTTTTGGCTGGTTGCATCCTGGCACAGCAAAGCCAATTTGTCACTGGCCGTTTCTCGCGTTGTTGCAGAGAATTCTGCTTTGTCCCATGTCGGGTCTTGTTTCACCTTGAGTAGATTCTCTCTGGTATTATTTTTGCCGCGTTTTTTCCTGCCCTTTTTGATGTGCTTCCGGGAGATCTTCTGGGAACTTTGCGGCTTATTCCCATCAGTATCATCAGTATTGGGGTGGGCCTGATGCTTTGCTTGTTTGTTTCTGTATTTGTGCGGGAAAGGTTTTTCCTCGGGAGTTGGTTCCCGTTCTGCTTTGCTCTTTTTTGGGAAAAACCGCGTTGATTATTTGTCTTGTCTTGCATACTTGTGTGAGAGAAAGAAGAGGGGCATGGCAGAAGGGGGAAGAGATCTGTATGGGAATGAGAGACCGCTGGTTGCATCAGTTTGGACACCCGTCAGGTTTACGCGGACGGGCGGTTGGTCGTTTACTCGATCGTATGCACCGACGTGTGTACGGTGGAGCACTTGAATGTCTTGATCTCGCGTCGCACCATGATGTGCTCGAAATTGGTTTTGGAGGCGGGGTTGGCCTCGGTGTCCTCGGGGAATGTCTGCGTGAAGGAACGGGCACGCTTACGGGTATCGACATCTCTCACGAAATGGTGCGACACAATACGAAGCGCTTCGCATCGGACGTTCAGTCCGGCAAGTTGCACTTGAGTATTGCCGATGTGGCAGACCTTCCTTTTCCGGATGACCATTTTGATCGGGCAGTGGCAGTCAACACCGTGTATTACTGGCCTGTACCGGCAAAAGGGCTGGCCGAAGTGGGTCGCGTCCTGAAACCAGAGGCGCTGTTTTTGATCGCAGTAGGAGAACGCAAGAACGGTAAATCCATGCGACTGTCTATTCCTGGTCATACTGCCTACTCCGAAGCAGACCTCACTGCTCTTTTCGACGAGGCAGGATACGATGACATCGCGTCCTGCCGTGTGCCGACCCGGCCAGGTTGGAACGGCCTTTTTGTCTATGGTCGGAACCCAAAGAGGTAACTCCCCTGTGTGCTTCGGCCGGCCCCTTGGCGGATTTTTGCTTTGCACACAGAACTTCTGAGGACACTTTGACTGCCTGAAAATGCCTGGGACCTGGAAAAATATTCGGGAAGGGCTCTGGAAAATGAGAGAAGCGCCGTGTTCTTTTTGTCACTGTTGCCGATCCTGTGGTCTTTCGAGATGCTGCGCGAGACTCTCTGATGCGGGGAAAAGCTGCCACGATCTCCGGAGCGTGCTCCAGAGCATGTTCTCCCTGCTATTGGCGGCTTTCCCGCGTCATACGCGTCCTTGGGTACCAGGTGGAGCGGGGCAGCCTGTGTTGCACAAAGGTTGCCGTGCGATGCCATTTTGCTGAACGCCCGTGAGGAGAAGCCGATGTTGACGCAGATGGAAAACGGGATCTTTGTCAAGTCGGGTATTGAGTGGTGGGAATGGACCCGAGCCGGCAGTATTGTTGCGCTTACTTTTTTTCTCGCGTACTTGTCCCGCCGTTTTGTGCGACACACTGTTGGTCGTAATGACGCTGCCAACTCCATTGGCAGGCTTGTTGCCCGTCTTGTGACCGGAGTCATCATTCTTTTTGGTGTGCTTTATGCACTCAGCACGATTGGGGTGCGGGTTGCTCCCTTGCTCGGCGTTCTGGGTATTGGTGGTGTTGCGTTCGCGTTGGCCTTTCAAGATATCCTGGAAAACTTCATTTCAGGAATTTTCTTGCAGTTGCAGCGATCTTTCATTGTCGGTGATCAGATCCTTACAAATGAGTATGAAGGGTCTGTGGAAGATGTGAACTTGCGGAATGTGCTGATTCGCACGTACGACGGGGAACTCGTCGTCATTCCGAATGCTCTTGTTTACAAAAACCTCTTCGTGAACCGCACCGACCGGAAAATACGCCGTACTACTCTCGTTGTTGGCGTTGGTTATGGCAGCAATCTTTCTCAAGCCGAGCAAGTACTCCTTGGGGCACTCTGTGCGACTGAAGGTGTGCAATCGTCGCCATCTCCTGAGGCGCTGGTGCAAGAGTTTGGCGCGTCGAGTATCGATTTTATTTTGCATTTTTGGCATGAAGCCTCGATGCAAGCCCACTGGACGGTTCGCCATAAAGTCGCGTTAAATGTGCAAAGTGCGCTTCGTGAAGCTGGAATTGAAATCCCCTTCCCGCAGCGCACCCTGTCTTTTTCTCCCGAGACTGCCCGTGTGTTTTTTCCACCAGAAACTCAAGATGTCCTATGAGATTTTCGTGAGGTATCTGGGATAGCTCTCGTCGTTGCCCCTGTGCATTCTCTCCTGCCTGTGCGGAGAAGGCTTGTTAGCGATCGCCATTGGTGTGCGTGCTCTGGTCACCGTTGCGGTCGGGAACCGGCTTTTTTTTCCGCTCCACAATTGGGTACGCTAATGTTCCAGTGTTTTGCCGGGTCAGGCTGACAATAATATTCCCCTGATTCGGTGGTCGTTCGTCCTCGTGAAAGACCCGCGTGATGCCTGTCGTTGTGTCGTGCACGAAGCACACAATAGCGTCGGATTCCTGGTTCACAGCACAGAAGTCCTGCCAGTTGAATTCGTTTGTCAGGCTGGTCCGCTTCGCTTGCGCACCCTCGGCAAAATGTTCGGTGAGGCGGTTGTAGGTCCACCTGTTCCCGAAGAGAATCCTGCCACGTTGATAGTTCGCCACAGGTTCTTTGCGCTTATGGCCGAGGCTGTCCGGAGCAAGCTGATACACATGTGCACTTCCGAAAATGCGCCGGTACCGCAATGTTGCGAGCGCGTTATTGTGATCATTTGGGGTCACGGCCAGCATGGTGCCAATGCCCTCAAGGTCGAGTTCTTCGGCAGCAAAAGGCGAGAGCGCGCTTGCAACTTCCGCACGCAGGCCTGTCATGCGAGCAGCAGTGATGTCTTCCCAGCTGGGATCGATCATGATCGTCTCGACCTTGAGATGGGCAAGCGAGGTTGCGAGCTCTCGTGCCCACAGAGGTGCTCCGACAAAGAGGAAACCCGTTGCGGGAGCCTTGCGTACCCCGAGTTTTTCGGCGAGCCAGGCAGCAAGCCCCCCGCTCAGCACCACAGTGGCCACAATCACAATGAACACAAGTGACACTAAAAGCTCGCCGCCGGGAATCTCAAGCTCCGTCATACGCACGCCAAAAAGAGACGAGACCCCTGCAGCCACGATACCGCGGGGAGCGGTCCAGCCGATGAAAAGCCGTTCCTTCCAGCTCAGCGCTGACCTGATGGTCGAAAGCATGACCGAGACAGGTCGCACAATGAGGATGAGTACAGCCAGAAAACCCAGAGTTGCCACCGGCAAAGCAGTCAGGGCACGAGGCTCAACCTGTGCAGCAAGCACAATAAACACGGCAGAAAGTGCGATCAGCCCCAGATCAGAATGGAACTGGGTGACGACATCAAGGGAGATGCGTTGCTGGCTTGCCAGCGTCATGCCGGCCACCGTGACTGTGACGAGACCCGCTTCCGGCTGCAGACTATTTGCGAGCGCCCAAGTGCTCAAAACCGTTGTTAGCACAAAGGGGTTTGCGAATTTATCAGGGACCCAGTAGCGGGAAAGCGCGGTGACCACGATCACTCCCGCAAGCAGCCCGGTACTCACACCAATGCCTATTGTTTGGGCAACTTCCGCGATCACATCCCACACGCCGTCTTTGAATTGGTCTGCAATCATGCCCTCAAAAACCAGGACGGCGAGTGTGGCCCCAACCGGATCAATCGTTACCCCCTCCCATTCGAGTACAGTGCAAACCCGTTTTGTTGGTCGCACATGCGTGAGCAGTGGCCCAGTGACTGTGGGTCCTGTTACCACCAAAATGGCCCCGACCAAAAGCCCAAGAGGCCATGGTAAACCCATGATGAATACCGCTGCTGTGGCGATGCCGGCCAGGGCAACTGGCGCCCCAATAATCAATAAATTGCGTACCACCCGACTTTCCGCGCCGAGGCGACGGATATCGAGCGATAACCCTCCTTCAAAAAGAATCACTGCAACTGCAAGAGATACGACAGAGGGCAGAGCTCTCCCAAACAAATCGTCAGGGTCAATCCAATCGAGGACCGGCCCGATAAGCAGACCAGTGCCAAGCAAGAGGACAATGGCAGGAATTTGAAGCCACCACGCGATGATCTGAGTCGTTATCCCAATCGCAAAGATGATGACCAAGGAAAGAGCGATGTCATCATGCATCCAACTTTCCTCTCAGGGCGTCAGAGAAATACATGGGGTGTTCATTATCTTGGGAGTAGGCGAAATGCTTCCCTGTGTCACGGGTGCATGAGACCGGTTTGAGTTGTTTTCTGGTCGGTTTGGCATGCGCTGCACACGATTTTTCGAGAGCGAATTTTTCTGAAGCTGGTGTGGACGGTGTCGACTTTGCTCGGTTACAGCTTCCTCCTTCTCGGGAGGAGAAGAAATGTATTGGGCTGCGGAGGAGAAGACCAAATGCATAGTTCTCGAGACACTTCTCCTCACCGCAGGATCCTTTCTCCATCTCTTTTGTTTCTCTCGCGGTTTCTCTGTGGTGAAGACCTGTGATACTGCGCGTATCAGATTCCGGAAGACAGGATGCCATGCACAATGTGACGCCGTGAGGCATGCTTCAGCTGTGCTCCTGATATCCAATGAAATCTGTTGTGCACCTGACCATATGCATAATCGTATGTATCTTTATCTAGGGAAAATCTGATGAGGCCGGCAAAGCGGATTGTGCCCGTCATATTGCTGGAGTGGTCTGTCGTTTCGGACCAGACCCGGCAACCCACAAGGTCAGAGTGGAGTTCACGCGAAGAGAGAGTCTCGCTGGTATTGGAAGTAGGTTGATGTAGGCAGAGAACGGGTCATGTTTTGGTTGCCATGCCCCAGGACCTTACCTGATGAGGGCTTATTTCGCTCCTTGCCCCGGTCTCTTCTTTCTCTTCATCCCGGTGCAAAATTCCCGTATGTCTTTTTATTCCCCAGAGTCTCCTTTTGCTTTCTCCCTGCCGGCATCTAACGTCCCTGTTCAGAAGCCCTCTTTTGTGTGAGCAGGAAAACCCGGGAGCTGAGAACGAAGAAATATTGTTTCCTGTCTTTGTTCTTCTTCTCCCGCCTTGCGCCGACCCGACCGACACCCTTCGTGCTATCACCCGAAACTGAGCGAGGGTTTCAGTAGCCCCTAACCCCTGACGGGCCGGCGAGCTGCGTTTTTCATCTTGCCACCCATATCGGGAGAGGGAGAGGGAGAGGGGACCCAGGAGTGAAAGGCGAGTGCTGTGTGTTGGGTNNTGCCG
>JGI24023J19991_10000833_pt1 | contig 24295 bp, 14 predicted proteins | sample Cruoilmetagenom1_FD_19991 | JGI IMG/M metagenome (IMG submission 19991) | reverse complement strand
ACATATGAAAAATAAATTAACTGTTTTTGATTTAAAAATGCATGAGATTATTACCCTAGGTGAATGGTCTGTAATGCGAGTACCCGGGGGTTGGATATACAGTCATGTCGATTACAACACTGTTGTTCATGATCAGCATGCTGGTAATCAAAATACCATGGATACTCATAGTGTATTCGTCCCTTACTCAGATGCCGTTAAACGAGACTTATTAGAAAGGGTAGTCCATGGATGACTTATTCATTGGAATCGATCCAGGGGCTTCTGGCGCAGTCTGTGCCCTGGTTCCAGCCACAAAGGGCATAGCCTTCTTACAACCACCTTATGATAAAAATACTTACGACAAAATTATGGCCACTCAAAGTGCCCATAATATTCGAATAATTATGATTGAACAGGTGTCCCCCATTCGTGGAGCATCTGCTGGATCAAACTTTAAATTTGGCTATAATACTGGCCAAATTAATGCCATTGCTGAAATTACCGGCATTGGTGTTGATCTTGTCAGGCCCAAAGCCTGGCATAAAAAAATAGGCATGATCAAGAAACAACCCCATATTAAAAAAGAGGTTGCTGCTATTGCTCATCGACTATACCCAGATGCAGAATTGTACGGTCCCCGGGGAGGTTTACTTGATGGTAGATCTGATGCCCTGATGATTGCACATTTTGCTTTTTTAAAATATACAGGAAAATAACATGCAAATTACTATTTCAGAAACAGAAATCAAAACTGCAATTCTCGATTATGTTTCATCTCAAGGTCTTACTATCCACAGCAATGCTGAAGTGGATTTGAAAGCCGGTCGTGGTGAACATGGTATGACTGCTACGATTGATATTGGAGACTCTGCCAAAGATACAAAAGTTACCCCTATCAAAGTTGAACCACAGAAGAAAAAGGCTGCTGTTAAGACTGAAGTAAAGGCTGACCAGGAAGAAGAAGAAAAAGAGCCAGCAAAAAATAAACCATTATTTAGTTAATCTAAAATGGAATTCATTAAGAATTTCATAATTGTCATTGTAGCCATACTTTTTGTGGCTGTAATGGCAGGATTAGCAATAGGAATTTCAATAGCATCAGGTGCATTTCTTTTTATATTATTTTGTATTGTGGTTATTTACACAGCAATCAGAGAAACCTGGGAACACTACTTTAAATAGCAAATCCTTCACTGTTATTTACTCCAGGCATCCATCCAAATAATCTAAGGAAATTTGCATTAAAGAATGTTCCCCACCTCTCTCCGGAGACAAGGGGAATTTCTAATCTCCCAAGTACATCCTCACCCACAATGTTGGAATCCATGATCATAGCAGGATCCCCAACTGTATCAGCCACCATCATTGCCAAAACTGTAGTCATTGGTGCGTCTCTGAATAAACGAAAAATTATTCGTTGGATTCGCAACAGATATTTAGTAAACATAACCACTCCCATATCATTAGCCCATTGCATTAATGGACTGGTTGGGATGTCATAATTAATAAATGTATCCACTACAATTTCAATCGCTTCCTGATTGATACCATTCACTTCCTTCATTGGATTTCTTTTACGAGTTGTCAAATGCTTGTACAAAGCATATCTCCCCGCAAAATCACTGTAAGCAGTAGCATTCACCATGAACCCTGCTAATTTAGTATCTGGTGCAACAGTAAACTGTTTAAAGCCTTCCTTTATGATCTTCGGAATCATCTCTCCGTAAATTTCAGATTTATCTTCAACCCCTAAAGATCGAGCAACAACCCCAATAACCGTATCATCATTGTCAATTTCAATATCTTCCACAATAGCCTGATATAAACCCTGATCAATAAACTTTTTAATTGGATTGCGTTTAATATCCTCTCTCAAATGATTTGCTTTAACAATTCTATTTTGAGTTTCAGGATGATTAGGAAAAGTTTTAATGGCATGTTCTAATCGTAATAATTTTTTATGATCCTGCTGATATGCAGCCAGAGCCACATAAGATTCTTTTTGATACTTAAAAGCATTGACAGGATTCACTCCACTAAGTATTAACAAGATAGTATTACTGATCATATTATTCATCAGAACAGTTGGGATGAATAAAACAACATTCTCTTTTACTCGTTTAATAATAGTCTGCCAAATGATTCCAGTATGTCTCATGATTTGTTTCATGAAATAAGGTAATCCACCTAATTTTTTAAACTTCGTATCGAGCCAAGTAGTGAAAGATGCTTTATTAAATCCAAATACCAAATCCAAAATATCCTCACGTACCATAATAGGCTGAGGATCCCCATTGGAATTAAGTCCCCAAATAGCTTTAGCTGCAATTTTGGCATGCTCAGGCATCATTGCATAATATTCACGATGCTTAGGATTTTTAGCTGTTGGGCTAATTTCAATAAATACCCGAGGATTCTTATGAAAATTATTTTTAAAATCAGTATGAGCCAATTTAAAAAATTCTATATTTCCATCCTCTGTTACTTGCTTATTGTAAGCAGAAGCAATCATCCTCCCGAGTACCTTATGGGCTAAATCTCTCTTGCCCAAAAATTCCTTCTTATTTTGTTCAGACATTGTATATCGATAATTCACTGCTGACCCTGTTGTGGGGCTCAGAATTGGAATCATATAATTATTCTCATAATTCAATTTTAACTTACGAGTAAATTGATTCTTCACTTTATGGGCATTATTACTTCGAACCTTATTAAATTCAGAACGTACCTTTTTGCCTACTGCCTGGTCAGTAAGTGAAAGCATTTGCTCCACCAGGTCCTCTCCTTTAGAAATTTTACTCATAAAAGAGAAAATACCGGACACCCTGGAGGACATTAGCCCTGTATTAGCCACATAAACCACCATAGGGGTCTTAAGAGTCCCATTATGGTCTCTTGTGATCTCACCCTTTGGGATATACCCAGCATCACGCATAGCTGCTTCATCAGCCTTAACTCCTACTTTCATGCTTCTGTACTGGTCATACATTTCATGTGTATAACCTTTGACTAATAAAGTACGATTTCCACCAAAATTTTCACGAAGAGAATCTTTCTTAAAATCACTATGCATTTTGAACATAGCGGCAATCCCATTATTATCAGGATCCCGGGCATATTCATGACTCATAATTTTAGCCAGGCTCTTTCGAGCAGTCATACTGGTATTTTTAATGGCATTTAAAGTAGCCAAAATACTTACATCAATTTCAGCCTGTTCAAGATTACCAATCTCAATAACCTTATTTCCTACTTTTGCCTGATGTTGCAGATTAGCCAAATGAGCAATAGCATGCACACTCATAAGGCCTTCTTCCAATCCAGATTGTCCAGTAGCCATAATGCCACCCAGATTTTGAGACTGATTTATATAGTAATAACCATTTTGATCTCCATAATCTTTTCGAAGTTGATCATCTCGTTTTGCAATTGTCGTATCAACTGCTTTCTGATTAGTAAGTAATTCTAAAATATCAGCAACACTAAATCCCTTTTCAGCTAAAAATCCCAAATCAGTTTTCATCAATGCAGTATTGATATCTTCCCATTGTTGATTTGTTAATTTTACTTTTGGATCAAAATAATCAAAGATCCATTTAGTATTATTTGTGGCAATAGCCTGTACTGTTTGGTCAATCGTATGCTTAAAATTACGCAGCATATTATGATAACTCTGATTAACTTTATGGGCTCCAGCCATTTCATCCAATAATTTGTATCCAGGATTATCCATGGTATACCCAAGACCATACATCATACGATTGGTTGCTTCACGGAAATGTTTATTCCCGGGTAATGTGGCCAGACCAATTATTTTAGCAAAATTTTTCTTTACCTTACCAGCATCAGGATCTACAACAGTATCCAGGGTCCATTTGACTACTGGCTTTACTGCTTGAGATAAAATGACATTTTTGAACTTTTGATTCACAGAATAAAATGCATCCCAAAAATCATCTAATTTTGATTTATTTTGGTTTCGAACATTATTGACACTATTGGCTAAATTACGAAGAGCAACATCCAGGGTAGCACCAGTTCCTTTGTAACGACTACGGAAAATAAAATCAGTAAATTTTAAAAAGATATTCACTAATTTATCAAAAAGAGATCCTTCTAAACTACGTTCACTCTTATTCTTTACTCCAGCGAGTGCAGCCATAAAAGATTCATTAGTAAGACCAAAAGCAGCAAACTCATGAAGATAACCTTTAGTACTATTGAAAATATAGTCGTATCTACTTTTAGCTTCTTTAATCTCATAAGCTTCATCCAGGGTTTGATTCCCAGTATTACGAGCAGTAATAATTTGTCCATTTGAATCATATTTTAGAAAATTTTTATATGATATGTCCTTACTGTTACGTGCAATATTAAAAAGCTTCTTAAGTTCAGCTCTGATACGTGGATTCGTATCAATCATTTCACTCCAAATAGCATGCACAAGTTCATGGACCATGACCTCTTGCATAGACATATCTGTTTGTGATTGCAAAATACCTTCAGTAGCCTTTACATAAATTTTATCTTTAAACTGTTCTCCACGATTACTTTCTGCTTCAGTAGTTCCAACATGCAGATTAATCTCATCAATTTTAAGCAATGCCGGCACTGCCCATTCTTTAATAAGTTTCTTCAGAGTAGCAACATGCTCTGCATTTTCAGGAGTATTTTCTGTAATATTTATATTAGCCAATGGATGCTTTGCCAGGTCATCAAAGATCTGGCTGACTGCATCAGAGGTCAATAATTTGTTATATACCTCATTGAATCCAGTACGACCATCAGAAACAGATCCATGTCGAAAAGCATCACTTCTTATAATCTGCCCAGCAGAGCGTATACCACCCATGTCACGGATGACCATACCCAATTGATCAATAGCAGCTGTTTGAGTGCTTACAGGCTCTGTGAGAGCATTACCATCGTATTCAACTACATACCCTGCAGAGGTATTAGTGAGAAACATTTCAATTTCTGCAGGCCCATTAAACGTATCATTGAAAAGAGTACTTTTAAACACAATTTGTTTACTATCCCTTTTGACAACGAAATTTGATCGAGTCAAAAGAACAATATCGTATTCAACTGCCTCATCAATACTCTTTTCAAAATCTGCTTTAGGAGCTCCAAAAATTAAATCATCTTCTGGATTAGGTTGATAATTAGCGTCTTCAGAAGGATAGTTACTTACATCTGTAATAGCCCCTTCACCTTCGAATAAATCTTTTCTACCTTCCTGAACATCTGCAAGGGCTGCAGGAAAAACGGTATTAATAAAATTATCCATGCTTTCAGCAATTTCTGCATCGATTAAATAGCCATCAACAATAGCATGAAGATTCTTTTTTATCTCAGGATCTAAATATTTAGCCCCTTGAGCTAAAGCACTCATTGATCGTTCAAGTTGAGTATTTATTTGTTCAAAAACAGACCAATTTTTATTATATCCATACCAGGCACTATTCTGTTCTATAGCCTGTGCATCAATATCCATAAAATTACTCATTTGAGCATCGTGTAAATTCAAAATCTCAAACATTTTCATGATATGAGTTTGAACATTACCATCCAATGAGTGGATCATACTTACTCCACCCTTTTGACCAATGTCTCCGATATACGCTTTAATAGTAGCAACATCCCCAAGAGAATTTTGCTTAACAATTAAATCTTCATTTCGAATACGACGACCATTTGCATCTAATTTAGGGGTCCCATCTTCATTGAGTAAAAACATATTTACTCGTTTTGATCTACCACTTGATGTATCAATCTGTAATTTGAAAAATTCAATACCACCTTCTTTAGTAGAATAAAATCTTGAAGTAGTATTTTCCAATTCCACTTTTGCCATATCAGTAACTTGGATACTATCTTTATGATCAGCACGTACAGAAGAAGCATGTGGAATCATAGGAACAACTCCAGATTTCACTAGCCGTTGAAATTCTTCCTGTTGTAATTTTTTAGATGGATAATCCCCATTATTTTTCTCAGCATGATTCTTAATAAACTGAGCCCAATATGCAGCAAAGATTTCAGAGGACACTCTAAAAGCAGCATTTACTGTATCTAATTTATATTTGGTTCCTCCCAATAAAGTATCAACACCTTCTCGCACTATAGGAGCTAATTCAAATCCCATAAATTCTTTGAAGTCATTAGCAAATAAACGTTCTCTTTGACTCTCATGAGCCTTCTCATATTTAGCAACACTATTAAATAAGTGCTTTGGAAATGAAAAATAACGACGTTCATCAAAATGTTCTTTAGCTAATGCATCAGCCCGAGCCCTAAATTTTTGACTCATCTCAGGAGATAATCCAGGAACAGTATGGGTATTTTCTCTATTTTGAGCTTTAGCTATTCTTGCTTCTCTTTCATAGCGTCTTCGTTGAACACCATGAAAATATAACAATTGCTGGTTATATAGAATATCTGAAAACTCCTGAGGAGTTTCTGCTTCCATCACATCTGTGTGTAATTTAACAACCAGGTCATTTAATAACGTAGCCAGAATACCTTGAATAGCCTGACCATAAGAAGAGTACATGACAGGGTACTTAAATAAAGTTCGAGCCAATTTGGTGACAATAATCTCTGCTGTACCTGCTTTAACATTTTCTTCATTCCATTTCGAATAATCAACCAAAACACCTAAATTTGCTTTGGTAGCAGTAACCATAGCTTCACTATGTTGAAAGAATGATTTTTTATGTTTAGTGGTTGAAGTAATACCTCTGGTATTACGTGCTTCAACACTACTAAAATTATTGATAACATTCATACCCAATTCTTGATAATTATCTCGGGTACCAGGACGAGCTACACGCTTATCATATGAATGTCCCCCGGGGACAACAGGGTCATCTTTAAAACGGATACCACCAGCTCTCAGGATACGTCTCATGGCTTCCCCACCTGGGGCAAACTGCATGACCATACCAATCAAACCATTAGTAACTCCGTCAATCTCTCGAGGAATAGAGGCTGTTACTTCAGTAGCACCACTCTCAACAGCATCCACATAATCCCTAAGGGTAACTAGAGCATCTAAACTTAAAAATTTCTCACCTGCCTTTTTGGTTTGTACTCCAGTTAAAATTGCTTTTTGCTCTGAAGGAGTAAGTTTTCCTTCAGGGTTTTTCTTAATTTTACGGAGCACTTCAACAGCAGCAGCAATGTCAGGATCAAGAATATTTTTACCATCATATATATCTCGATTGAATGTTAATACCATCGAAGAAAATGAATTCTTATCTGCTTCCATACCAAAACCAGCCATCATAGCTATTTTTAGTTTACGAACGCCCAAACGATGCCCTTTACCCACTATTGGGATAGTTTTTGTCCAGGACAAAGGTGCTACTAAGAATCGATGGATCTTACTTGATTGTGGATTAACTGTATTAGTTGAGGGTCCATTACGTCCATTACGATATTGTGCCTGAGGATAATGATGAGCAACGTCATAACCTCGCTGAACCAAGAAATCCACAGCATCCCTGTACTCCTTTTCAAAGGAGGCATTTTGGGCTTCAATAGTTTCATCTTCAGTAAAATGTTTACCGGTAAAATCAGTTACTACTCCTGCAATGGCTAAGGCAATTTCAGGAGATAAACTTTTGAACACATTCATCATCTGTTCTTTGCCAAACCATTCAAGNTTATTGGCTGCCTTTAAGCCTTTTTGGTTTATATCAGATGGTTGGGTGACTGTATTCTTAACTTTGATATTCTGCTTATCCCGAGCTTGTTCTTCAGGACTTCTTTCAAAAGAAACCAATCCAAACATACGACCAAATAACTTTCGATTATCATAATAATNAGCTAATGCTCTACCTAATCCAGTTTTACCTTTTACTTTATAACCTTCATCAGTCTTTGTAATTGAACCATATCGAACACTAATAAAATGCATCTGAGCATCAGGATTAATACCTTCTTCAGTTTGTCCTTCTGGTATAGGAATACCAGCATTAACCATGGCAGTGTGCTGATCTGCTAATTTTTTCTTTTCATAGTCAAAACGAGCCTTTTGTAACTCACGTTGTTCCAAAGTATTATATTGAACTAAATGCATATCCTGGAGTGCATGCATAGCCAATTGACCCAAAGAAAGATCAAGCTTAGGTTCTAATCTGCCATCTTTGTTATCAAGTACACGAATACCTAATTGTTGACGAACAGAGGTACCCACATCCATTTGAGCAGTCTTCATGTTTACGCCGGCAAAGGCTAACAGGTCATATACCTCAGGGGTAATACCTGTATCCTTATCCCGATCCATAATGGCATTCATGTCCTCTCTGTTCTTTTGAAGCATATTTCTATGGTTCGTAATCACATAATTTAATGCAGCTATAGCCATTGCAGAAACAGCATTAGGATCCAGGTCTCCATTTTCATCACGAAGAATATGAACAGCAGTTTCATCAAACTCATACCATTCATGTTTGTTTCGAAACTCTGCTGATTTAGATTCTGTTCTACTTACTGCTACGCTTCTTTCAAGGGCAGCAATGAATTTTGGAATGAAATCAGTGGCAATTTTATTAAGCATATCCGTATCAGGAAACTCATTGTTGGCAGCAATTTGTTCATCAGTACGATGCTTATTTAAAGCATAACGAGCATGTATTTCTTTTTTACCTATTTTGCTTAAATAGTGTGCAAAGAAATTTGAGATTTTTCCCAGGGGTCCTTTGGAATGAGGAGTCTGTCCCAGGTAATCAGAGGCTTTAATATCCTCAACATTATCTGGACGAGCACTTTCTTTAACTTCAGTATCTTCATCAATTTGTTGAGAGGCAGTATTAAAATTAACCTGCCCATTTTCAATAATACCTTTGGCAGGATTAGCATGCCCATAACTGACATAAAATTCAGAGAATATTTCCTGAATTGCTTCTTCAGGTTTACGGATGATTTCTTTTAAACTGTCAAAAATTTGCTGACGTTGGGCAATAGCATCTGGATTAGTATATGAAGCTTGAGCCAAAGTACGAAACAAATGATAAATACGTTTAGCTTTATTAACCTCATTTCGATTACTCCCATTATTATAAATAGGCTTATTTGCAGCATTCTTAAGATCAACATAGACCTTTGGCTCAATCCTGGTGTGATCAGCAATTACTTCCCGGGCTTCATTATTGGCAGTAATTAATTCAGCAGGGTCTCTATCAGAGTCCTGAAGAATACTTTCCAAGTTTTGGTATTCAGCATCAAATACATCACTTTCGGCTGTCAGATCCAAGAAAGACAAAGTAGCCAATAATTCCTGAGCTTGCTCTCTTATGGTGAGAACTTTAGCTTCAGGGTTACGTTTGGCTTCTGCCCGACGCTCCTCAGCATTTGTTCTGGCAAGATCAGCAGTATTATCTACGAAAGCATCTTCGTCTTCGACAACAACTCCTTGCATGCCTTCAGGGTCAACTTCATCATCAGTATTCTGATTTTCTTCTGGAGTTTCCTCTGGGTCTTTTTGTTGGGTATTTTGAGTATTATGTACTGTTCCATCCAACATGGAATCAAGATCATCTTCCAGATCTTCTTCCAATTCCTCATCAGTTGGAATTGTGGATTTAGCAGCTTTCTGAGAAGATTCAGAATCAACAACAGCCCCACCATCCTCTACCGGAGTAACAGATTCTGTTACAATTATCTCAGCCCCGGGGATCATTGCATTGGCAGCATCCAGGATTTCAGCTAATGCTGGGTTAGCCGCTACAGGCAAACCAAGTAAATCCAGAATACTTTTAGTAAAGGCACTCCATGTATTTTTCAGATGAGTTCCAAAAGATACAGGAGGCTTAATACCTTTCAGGTATTCTTGCATATGGGTATTGGTCAATGAAATAGTGAGGAATTCCTCGAGATTCTTCATTGATCCTTTAACTACTTGCTTGGTATACCCATCCAGTTTAGTATCTGCATTGTAATGCTTAGACACCTGATTAAACATCAGATTCAAACGTACAAATGCTCTCTTTTGTTGATCGGTAAAAGAATCTAAATTTACTTTATTTGCCAATGAATACGTAATACTAGTGGTAGCTGCGTGTACTAATTCATGTAATAAGACCTCAGCAAAATATGAGGCATTTCTACCCTGCATATGATCACTAGCAGTATTAATGATAATAAATTTAGGCTTAACAGTATTACCTACTTTTACAGTTCGAGTACTACCACTGGCTTTATTGGGATCCTTTTTTTGTATGATCTCTATGTCTGGATTAATAAAAGGAAGGATCCTATTCAGAATTACATTATAGAATCTGTTATCAGTATATTGACGAATGTATGCAGTGACTTCATCTAAAGATGACAATTCACCCATTACTTTCTTTGCACTTTCAGTACTATCATCAGGCACAACATTTACAGTTGAGACTTCTTCTTCCACATCAGTTTCTTGCTGAGTAGATTCAGTTTTAATATCTGGTGGTACTACTGCAAGAAAATCATTAATATCCTTATATCGAAGCATATTTAATTTAGCAGTAAATCCACCAATATAATTTGCTACCTGAATAGTATGATTTTTCCCTTGAGCATCATTGAAACTTTGTGGAATAGTGTTCTGTCTTGGATCTTCCATGAGGTCCACAGTAACTCCAGCGATTCCCTCAAATGTTTCATGAGATCCACGAATGAAATCATAACTACCCACTTTTTCATTAGTAGCTTTATCGTATACCTCATAATTTCTGTAGGGTGCTTTTAACTTAATATTCCACCCAGAATTAGTATTTCGTATTTCATACCCAGCAGGGACAACAGCAATTCCAATTACCTTTCTTCCTTCTGGGGAAAAAGAATAAAGAGTAGTAACATCCCCAAAGGATTTTGGATCCCCATTTTTAAAATGCTCCAGGGCTTTTTCAACATTTTCTGCTGTAAGTAATAAATCAACATCATGTAGTGGTTTACCTTCTTTACGATATACAGGTACCTGATCAGCATACGCTACACTTCCAGTTAAAGCATATGGAATACCACTAACAGATAAAGAAGTTAAAACAGTGACAGCACTAGGATTATTATTCATTTCCTTTTGGAAATTTAAAACTTCAAATCCATCCTTAGGGCGATAAGAAAAATCCTGATTAGTCTTAATCTTATCGATTGTTTCTTCTAATTTACGCTCTATCTGTTTATATTCTTTACCAGAAAAAGCAGCAATTAATTTATCAAAAGCTTGCAGTAATTGAACCCAAAGCTTTTTATCAACCTTAGGTTCTTTACCTGTTTGTAACCATTCAAGTAAAGAATCTTCTACCCATTGGCGTGTTGTCTTTGATCCCTCAGGTAATTCCAGCTCATGATACAAAGCATATGATAATGCTTTAGCTGCATCTGCCAGGAAAGCTGGATCATCATTATGTTTACCAATAAGATACTTTGAAGCAATTCTTTCAAGTGTTTCCAGAGAAGGAGCATCTTCTTCATTTAAGAACCTAAAATTTAAGCTTAATAATAATCTTCTTACAGAATTTCGTGCTTCTCTAATAACTACATCTGTTTCCTCACTTTCCATAAAAGCAGGTTCAACAGGAGTTGATGGTGTATCGTTTACCGGTCCATTTTCTTTTTCAGGATGCAAATTCCCTTCAAGATCACTTTCGAAATCCTCATCACTATCTTCAGGGATATCTGGGCTAGGGTCCTCAGTCTCCTGTTCAGAAGTAGGAGGAGTAGGATCCTGAGAGCTTCCCTGAGACGTTTCCTGATCTTGAGTACCTGAGGTAGGCTTTTTGATTCCAGTCCATCTACGGAGCACAGAGGCCTTAATACGGGCAGCATTAGCAATATCCCCCATAGGGACACCAAGTCCAATTAATTCCCGGGTGATATTTGTAATTACTGCTTTTTGAGCAGCCGTAACTGTTCCATCCTGACGACGTTTTAAATCCTTCAGAAAATTTAATTTTTTCTCTTTACTTTCATTCTTATTTTTACCCTGGTTAGCTTTACTTTGTAAAAAATTAGCCTGAGCATGAATAAGCCCAAGTTCATCCTTCATAGTGGCTGCAACTTTATCCATGGATGCTGCACGGTTATACACAGTTCTTTCAACTGTTTTAGGCTTTCCATTAGCATCAAGAATCTCATATGAGAATTTGCTACCAGCAGGTAGTTTAGCTGCTGCTGCCCATGCCTTTTGTTTAGCTGCTTGAGTTTTAGCCCATCTACGGAGCTCATTTACTTGCTTTTGTACTCCAGCCATATCCCCTGCTTTAAAGGCTTTTAAAGCCCGAGCACGATATTCAGCAATGCTGGGTCTCTTACCTTCACGCTTATTAAGGATTTCCTCTTTTACTTGAGAGACTGTTTTATTTTGATTAGCAGCATAATCTGCAAAGGCTGTATGTATTTCCTGAGCAGCTTTAGCCTGTTCCCTGGTTTCCTCAGAGAGGGTAGTATCATTAACAATTTTATCAAGGTTCTTTGATGTTTCCTCTGAACCAAACATATCATTATCAATATCCACAGCCTCATCGACAAAATCAGTGGCACGTTGATCAGGGGTCCTGGTGTCCTTTGGATCAGCAACTTCATCATAACTATCTAACGGAGGAGATTCCTGCTCTGCAGGATCAAAAGTATCTGGATCTCGAGTTTCCTGCTCATTACTACTTTCTCCTTCAGTAGCATTTTCAACAGGGCGTTTAATACGATTCTTTTTAAGACTGGTAATTAAATTATTAGCTTTATCAACATCAGCTTTAGCTTGATCAAACTCATCATTTAATCGTTTATTTTCAGCTTCCCATTTTTCAACATCACCTTCGAAAGCAGCAGGACCATCTTCCAGGAATTTCTGATAAGCCTTAGCAGCCTCACCTGTTCTTCGTCTTAACTCAGGAAGAGTTTTTTCCACGAAAGCATTAATTGCTTCTCCTTGAGTAGCATATGTAGCTCCATCTTTAGCAAATTCTGTGGATGTTGCATCCATAGCATCATCAGGATCAAAATGCTTATACTTTGGATCCACTCTCTCAGAGAAGCCAGCTTTGGTTTTTTCTTTGGCATCTTTAATTTTCTGACGTTTTTCACTAAAGCCAGTTTTTTCATCAATTTTTTTGACTCCAGTAACTGCTCCTTTAATTGTTTTACCCAAAAGAGGAGCAGCAGTATCAACACCTGCTGAAGTCGTACCACCTGCCAATCCACCAATTAAACCTTCTACGACCGCAGCCTGAGGATCAATTTTGGTTATATCCTGCTTAGTACCATATTGTTCAAGAACACCCTGAAGGCCCTCTGTAGGAAATTCAGCAGCAGCACCACGACCAGGCGCTGTAACTATTTTACTGGTAGCAGCATCTTTGATTGCTCCAGCAACTTTTTTAGTTTTGGTATTTCGTTTTACAACAGTTTCAACTCGTTTTTGAATCTTCTTAGTGGCTTTAGCAAGTTCAGCTGCTTCATCGGTTTTACCAATGAAAGGGCGAAGAACATATTTACCTGAAACAAAATCCAACATGGTTACTGCTACGGCAGCAGCACCTGCTTTGATTTTTTCTTCTGTGGTCATCTCACGACCATTAATACGTTCGAAGTCTTCCTGAATAGGCTCGTAAACCTCTTTTACGCCACCTGCTTTATTAAGCACACCCAGAGCACCCTGTTTAGCCAAAGACTTCACATAGGCAATAGACTGACCAATGATGGGCATTAAACCACCAGGGTTATCAATACCAGCTTTAACAGTATCCCCAAGTACATTAGCAATGGATTTAGAGATTTGTATACTAGCTCCTAATTGATCTCCTGCTTCCCATTGATCAATACCAGCAGCAACAGAAGTAAACATCTCTGCCACATCATCCCCAACTTGTTCATTGAGGACAGTTTGTCCTTTGTCATTTACTAAACTTTCCAGAAAACCAGTCATGGTGCTTAATTCACCACTCAAAGCTTCTAATGGAACAGAAGTAATATTTGATACTTCCTCAGGTAAAAAGTTATCAGCAGCACTATCCAAAATATCTGTAACAGCCTGTACTCCAGAAAGAGGAATACTGGCAAAAGTAGTACCGGCCGAGATTAAGGTATTAGCTGCACCACCTAAGAAACTTTCAGCATTTTCATCTGAAATAATATTGGTTGCTTCATTGTCAGCACGAAGAGCCTGTTTAGCTGCTTCCACTCTATTACGGCCAGCATCATTATATCGACTGTAATAAGACAAATTGACATCTGGATTATCTCGATATTGCTCAAGAAAATTCTTTTCAGTTACTGCATTAGTGGGGGATAAACCAGCACGACCATAGTAACCTTGCCCAGTGTTACCCAAATATGCTTCTACAGCATTCGGATCTTCTTGTCCTTCACGGAGAAAATCTGCGAGTAATCCTTTAGTTTTTTCTCCCTCATCAAATAGATCCTGAAGACTTAAGCTTTCAACAGGCACTCCACGTTGATTAGCTAATACACGAAGTTGTCGAGCCCCTCGAGATGGATCAATTGGTTTACCTTTGTGAAAAGTTTCAGCAGCATCAAAAGCTTCACCTGTAACACCTGACATAAAACGAGTGTCATCTTGAACTTGTCCTGTTTCAGTGTTTAAATAATTTCCTTGTTCAACACCCAATAATGCAGCATTTAACGAATCCCCATCTGTAAGATCAATATTAGGATTAATTGTTGCTAAACGTAGTTTCTTTTCAGCTCCAGCTTTACTAAGGGATTCTTGCTTTTCTGCTGTTTTAGCCGGGGAAACTTTATATTGGTCAGGGATAAAGCCGGCCATGGGTTACCTCATGAGTTATTTTTTAAACTTAAGATCAAGCATTTTCTTTGCTTCTTCAACTGTAAGAGTACCACCTTCAGCCTGTACCTGAGCAGACAAACTTTCAGCCTGTACTCTTTGTTCAAGAGCACTAAGGCCATTATAAGCATCTTTTTGATAATTTGCTGCTACTTGAGCTTTAAGCTCTTTATAGGCTTTCCCAAAAGCTGTTACACCACCATCAGTATGTTTACTATAAATTTCTCTTGCTTTTTCAGCCCCTACTTGAGCTTCAGCTTTACCTAAAAAAGCTGTAGCATTACGTTGAGCCCATTCATCCCCATCCCCTGGTAACATTTGGTTATACCAAGGTGATTTTGCTCCATCAATTAACCGAGAAAATTTACCAGTAGCTTTTCCTGCTTTGATTCGTTCACGGAGAGCAGCTGCATCATCTTCTGCAGTTTGTTTTTGCATTTCACGCTGAAACTTAAGGGTAGCAACTCCAGCAGCAGTATTAGCAGCTTCTTCAATAGTAGGTTGAAAGCCTCGATTAATAGAATCAAAAATATTACTTTGAGTAGNATCAGACCATCCCCGTTTATTACCTTCTTGCATAATAAGGGATTGAACTTCACGTTGATTAGTGACACCANTATTCATTAAATTACGAGCAAAAGCATTACCTGTTTCAGTATCTGCACGATCTTTACGGGCAATATCAAATTGCTCACGTTCACCAAGTTGAGTTTGTTTGGATCCAAAATAATCAGCTATAGCTCTCTCATCAATATTTTGTCCTTCCATGCCACTAAAGATTCCAGGCTGGGCAGCAGACAAAGCATCATAAGATTTATATGCACCAATTTTTCCAATTAATGCATCAGTATTTTGTTCTTCATTATATTGTCCTTGATCTTTAAGACGTTCACTTCCAGATTCAAAAGCATCACTTAATTGCTTGGCAGCACTCATTGCCAATACATTACTTGCATTAAAGTTTGGTGCGTTTATATTGTCCCATCGAATAGCCATGATTAATAATTATTCCTAAATTGTTTACGATCAGAAATTCGATCATTTGCCACAGCTCTTCCGTTTGCTGCAATAGCATTACGAAATTGAGATAAAAAAGATGGAGCTGCTGCTGCAGTTGGAACAACAGCTGTTTTTGGTATAGAACGTTTATTATCAGCAGCAAGTAATTGCTGCATATAATTTGGATTATTACCTGGAGTATTAATTGGAGTATTTTGCCAAACTCCTCCAGGAGTATTTATTACACCTGCAGGCGTATCATCAATTACAGGACCACCATCAGCAAGAGGGGTACTATCTACAGCCTTAGGACCAAAACCAGTTACTTTAGGTTCAGGAGTTACAGCAGGACCAAATACACTTTCTTGAAATCTTGGTATTACTCCAGAATTTGATCCAGAAGAAAAACTTTCAGGGTTAATAGCCTCAGGCTGTGTATTTTCTGAGGAACCAGGTGTATTGCCTGGTTCAGTGTATGCATTATAAATTCCAACTAAATCCTGAATAAATTTAGGTGCTTTATTTGTATTAAAAAAATCTCCTTCTTGATAATCAAATCGAGGCTTTTTAGGAAGATTCACTACAGGATCAGCAAGAGTATTAAATGCACCAGGAAGTGTAAAATCAGCATCTGCAGTATCTGGAATTAACTCAGTAAAGTCTATGGCTGCAGGATCACTGGGTATTTGATTTAAAATACCACCTCTAATATCTGCATCTGCAGAAGATGGAGTTACTCCTGAACCTAATTGAGAATTCAAATACATATCGTAATATGTCCTGAAATTATTCTGCCGACCTAAACTTTCCAAATATCGAGCTGATTTACCATTCGATTTAGCTTCATCACGTAATTTACGAAGAGCATTGGTTTTAGCTAAACTTTCATTATACTGCTCAATATACTGTTTGCCAGGGGCTACATTATGCAACTTACGAAGAGCTTCAGTATTTTTAACACTATCATTATATTCTTTCAATAATGCTGGAGGTAAGGCCATTACTTTATCCTATACGTTAATTGGTTTGCCATTAAAGACAGTTGCTTTATGACTATTATTGCCTGCAAATGTATTACGTGCTGCTGCTCTATGAGCACTTTCTGCATTAAGACCAATAGCTTGATTTTCTAAATTACGATTTGCAAAGGCTGTCTGTACTTTAAATTGATCCTTAGCCAGACCATAATTTTTGTATGCCATGTAAGCAGTACCAATGTCCCCAAGACCACCAAGAAGATTTCCCCATCCTTCCATACTTCCCCAATTAAATCCTTCAGTACCTGGACCTTGTGTTTGAGGATTAAGCAAATCAGGTATACCAGCAACAGCTGCTGCATTTTGACCCAAAGCAACATTATTTTCACCAAGGCTATTAAAATTATGTTGTGGTATGCCAAGGGAAGGGCCAAAGCTTAATTGCTCAGAAGTAATTTGGGGTACTCCAGTACTCGCACCAAGCGAACTAAAATCTAAAGGTTCAAATCCAGCCATTTTTATATCTCAATTTAAGCTAATGCAAAGGAATGATCTTCTTCAATTCGAGGAAGTTCTTTCATACGGGAATGATACAAGGATATTGCTTCTTTAGCAAACGGAGCTACAGTAGTGGTTTTAGCCCGGGCAAAGAACTGATCCGCTGATTCATTCAGGTTAAACGAATATCTCGATTGTCGAGTTAATTCATAGTAATTAATATCAGTTTCAGGGTCATCGCTATGAAGAGCTGCATATGCTTCTCTGTATTCTTCCTGTCGATCGTTATAATCTTTAAGAAAAGCTTCACTATCTTCTATCAACTCAAGACTATCCCGTTTAATTATTGCCTTTTCAACACGAGCAACAACTTGTACAACCTGCAGCATTTCCTTTGCATGAGGCATAAGTTTATTTACTTGGCTAAAGTTTCCTTTTGATGCTGCCCATGCTGCAGCAGCCACTGCCAAAATAACACCTAACTCACCACCAACTTCTTTAAGGACAAGATCAATTAAAAANGCTATACCCAAATTAGATAATACAGCTGTAGCAAAATTTGAGAAAGAAGATAANGCTTCAAGNCCTATTGATCCAAGAGAAAAATAAACAATNACAGCAANAATGATTACCATAATTATTTTAAACCAACCCTGTTGATACCATTCTAATTCCACTGCTTGNGCTGCATGCATGACTAATAACATTGCATCAGTGAGTATTTCCTCTTCTGGATTGGTTTTAAACATTTCCAGGGTATCAATATGAAGTGGGAAATAAAATGCTGACCTACCAAAATCAGGGCTGGTTCTATCAAGCCCATAATAAGTATTATATGTAGCAATATTACTATCCTGGTTTGAATAAATACTTCGAGATACTCGAGTCTCCTCACCATACGCATGTACATTGGTTTCATGAGTAAGGCCCTGTACCGTAACTACTTCTATGGTACCTGGAGCACTTTGCCATTTCATAACAACAATACTGGTATCCCAAAAAATTGTTGCTTCAGAACCATTTTCATACTGAATAGTTTCACTTTCTATGGTGCCGGTAATAACATCCATAAAACCATCAACTTTCTTACCATCTCCATTTACCAATTCACCTGACTCAGAATCAGAGGTAATAAAGTTAAATTGAATATCAACCTCATAATCTTCTTCATTCGAAAAACGTAAAGAATTATTAGGAAGTGATCTATTTTGACCAACATCCTCACCAATATTGCTTGTATTATAATTGTGGTCTGCTTCGCTAATAGGAGCAAGTCCTTCCATCATTTTCCAGAAATGATACATGTATACTGCTGTTTGTTCTTCCAGGGAATACAAATCAATGGCAAACATGAAATAACAATCATCTAAATCTTGAACAGGATTTTCTCCTTCAACAGGTGTCCCATCAGGATTTTTACGATCATCATTTTCATATGCACTAACAATATTATCCAGTCTTAGTGCTACCCTTTTTAGAAGCTTTTTTGTGTATGCATGTCGTTCTGCATCATTTTCTTTTGTGAGAAATTCCCCATCCCTTCTGTAATTAACAATTGGGTAAAATAAACCAGGAACTTCAGACTCTTCTGAATACCCTCCACTACCATCATTGGAAGCTACCCCAATAGTTCCTGTCATTAATCCAGGGGGAAATTTTTCTGGATCATCTGCATAATTTCTAAAGCGATGAGCTCGAGCACCAAGTCCATTAAGCATGCCGGCCATGATTCCATCAGTAATACCAGAATCTCGAATGGTTGCTGAAATTACAGAATTTCTGACTGGGGTGGCAGTATTATCTGATAATTTAGTAGCTAAAACACCAGCAAATACTTTGAATTCATCATTCAGAATAGACATTAGTATTTAGTCGACTGACTGGGGTCGATCTCCCCAACTTGGATCCGTGGACCCTTGACCACTTTGTACAAAGAAATCAGGTACTGGAGTTGTAGTATGAGAAGCATTTGCCATATTAGTATAAGCATTCTCAAGCATGGTATATAAATTAGGAGCATCCCATCCCCAACCATCATCACTTTCTGAAACTCCATCCAGAGTACTATATTGGACAGCAAAGGCATCAGTAGCAATTTTGGCAATCTTGGCTTCAGCATCACGTATAAAGCCATCAGCTTGACGTTGGAGTAAGTTTTTCTCTTTTCCAACTACACCAGCATAAGGTTTTCCCAAAGGACTAATATCCTCTATTTGTGCAACTTCAGTTAATTTTTTCTGGACTAGTAAATCTCGCTCTGAAACTATTTTCGTAACCTGGGAACCAATCAAAGAATTATCAGGGGCTAAATGAATTGGTCCAGTGTATATCCCAGCTAACAATTCAGTCATAAGTACTTTAATATGAAGACCATCAGTTTTAGCAATTTCTGCCCAGGTTTGGGCAGCAGTCATTTCACGTTGGGCTTGTAATAACTCGATTTTCTTTTCAGTCTCACATACTTGAGAATGAATTAACTCAATAGCAGCTTGAGACTTTAGTATTTCATATTTAGCTAATTCCTTTTTGGCAGCTGATTCATCCTTAGAAAGTGCAAAGACCACAGCCTGTTGCATAGCAGCCTGCATACCACCCAAATAAACTTTGGAATACTCACTACCCTTAATACGGTTTTTACCATATTCACGGTGAATAGCATCCACATGTGCTTGCATAAACACATCATAAATACCCTTCCCCTCAACACAACCTTCAGTGACTGTTTCAACAGCTACTCCATCAGGAATTACAGGAAGTTCGAAATTAGGGTCATCCCAATCAGGTGGAGAAGTGCATTTAGTCATTAGGGATTTTCCGGAAATGTAACATATGTCACTGAAACAGGATTACTGGTTTCAAGGATTATTTTCTGATTTGCTAAAATAAGATAACTTAAAGCAGAGTCTCCATCTGCAAGAATTACACTCCATATTCCAGCAATATCAAATGTTCTTTTAAATATATATGTTCCTTCCTCTCGCAAAGTAGGATCATCATCCCAAACAGGAGGAACATATTTAGCACCATAATCCGTTCCAGAAGGATGAAAAGTAGTTACACCCTCTGGATTTGAAAATACCAAATCAATATCAGCAGGTGGATTAACTACTGCACTTAAAGTAAATAAAAAATTAATTTCTGCAGTAGTTGCATACATGATTATTCACCACGAGCCATTGCTTGACGTTGAGCTAACTCTTTCAATTCAGGAACTGTCAATGGATCCATAATTTCAACATTGAGTTCATTGATTAATTTACCATGTCGAGTTTTATTTCCTCGAGCATCTTTCTTGGTAAAAAAGATTTGGCATTTTCTTTCCTGCATATGCTTCACAATAATATTCTGCACATGCCAACCTTCATCATTATTAAAAGGCACATATTTTTTATGGGTCCCAACTACGGCATTGGATACAGTGTACATTTCCCCTTCCCAATCACGTTTATTTGGATTCATATTGGCAACACGAATTCGAATGAGTTTTTTAGCTTCATCCATGGCTGCTTTTCGTGCAGCCCCTTTACTTAATTTAGGCTTGGCTGCTGCTTTAGCCTTTTCATCACGTTCAGCTTTCTCAGCTCGAAGTTGCTGCAATTCAGTAATCTCTGTAACTGTCAGCTGTTCCATTACAGGTTTATTAACCTGTTTAGGTGATGCATGGTAAGCATCTACCATTTTTTGTAATTTCACTAATCCAATTGATGGATGGTGTTTAATATTCAGCTCTTTGGCTACCGCCTTAAGAACATCCAAATCACTTCCAGTTTCCTGGTTTTCTGTTTGGTCACTCATAATTAATTTCTCTCTTTTTTAATAAAAATGAGGAGTCGTCCTCCCCCCTTGGGCTACGCCCCGGGGGTCGGACTCTCCACGAACGGGCTGCTTAGATTGTTGCTGCAGTCCAAATAACGGCCAGTCGCTCAGGACGAAGTACCATGAAACCATAGTACCACTTGATTGACATGAAACCAATTTCACCATATGGATCATCACGATCAGCAATATCCTTACCAGGCTTCTTGTGGATGATTTTAAACTTCACAGTCTTACCATCAGTTTGAAAACCAACAGTTGTGAAAGATTCATCACCAACAACCAGCATTGGGAAAACATCAGCAACAAGTCCATCTGATGAATAGACAGGCAAATCTGGTACAGGATCAGTAGTAATAATTGGTGCTGCACCACCAGCTGCATGATACATCATCTCTGGAACCAGGATAATACGGAACTGGTCAATTGACCCCACTTCACCTGTTGCCAGGGTAGTAGCTGCACCATATTGCTGGGTAGGAATGAAAGCCGGAGCTCCAAAATTGTCTTCCATGTTTTTCAACATGATCAACACATCAGAACCAACATACAAATATCGTGCTGAGTCGATTACCCGGGTATCAATCATACGAGAACCAGTAATGATCTTCGTATTCTTAGGGGTTCGATTGTCGTCCAGATCTTTTGACAGCTTCTGTAGATCATCATATGTAACCAAATGATCAGCACTAATTTCACTGATTGCCATTGCACCACCAGCGTAACGAACTACACCAGCATTGTTTAGCAAATCGATTTGAAGTGCATCTTCAGTGATTTCATTAGCACCACGAAGCATCTCGCGGTTAACATGCATCATCAGCTGAGAATCAGTATCAAAATCTAGTGACTCCTGGGTGTACTCATCGAAGTAACCAAACTTCTCAAGGGTCCCTTCCAGTTCTATACGCTTGAAACCAACACGATTCACTCGGCCACCATGCTCAGACAGAGCAGGCATTTTACCAACGATCGTACCAATATCTTTGCTGGAACCATAAAGGTTACCTTGACCTACCTGTACTTGCTCAGTCTTATTAGCCAGCAATAGTTCCTGAGCACCTGAACTCCAGACACCATCAGGATGTTGACGATTAAAATACATCGTAGCTGAAGCTGTTTCACCACCACCGGCCAATATCAAATCACCATCAGGATCATATGGCATTTTAGCAATATTGTGCACACTACCAGTAGAGGAAATACCAAAAACATCAAAGGATTGAGTAGCGTCCTGCATTACACCTGAAGCATCAATACCTTGATCATTACCATTACGATCATCCAGAAGAGGAAGGTAGTGGTACTTTTTGATGGTCTTTCCCATGTGCTTTGGCATCGACATTGTGTCGGCCATTTGGCTGAAGAACTGCTCCTTTTTCAGATCTATTAGCGCCTTTTTTGCGTAATAGTCCGTTCGAATTTGTGGGCCAATACTTGACTCACCATCTTTGTTATAACCACCTTGGTTATAACTCTGATGTCGGGTCTCAGACCCTTTATCATAATTTGTGCCGTTGAAAGCCATGACTATGTTCCTATAAATAAGATTAAATTAATGCTGGATCCAACTTAGCAAAATCTTCATCAGAGAGTGACAACGGGTCAAAAGCCTGTTGTTTACTTCCTGGTTTAGATCTTGTGTTGGCTGCAGCTTTTTTTCGATTTTTTAGCTTGGGATCCTGAGGCTTTTTAGCAGAGGGTTTCTTTTCATTGGCTGCAGGTTGCGGAGCAAACGCACCTTGAGCTTGTAAAGTATCTCCTACATGCTTGTAAGCCTGTAAGTCCGACATTTCCGTTAATCGATTCAGAGATTTTTCATTCTGGACAATGTCCATGATTTTGCCATACACCCCAGTGGATATATGGTCATTGATCTTACGAATGATTTCTGGATCGTTTTCCGCGAATTTCCGGCTAGCAGCATCCCACTTAGTGCTAATGGTATCGATAGTTTCTTGGAACGATGGAGTGTCCTTGATATCATCAAGTACCATGTCAAGTTTAACTTCATTATCATTTACAGTGTAAGTACCGGGAGTGTAGTCAGTATTATCCTCATCATGGTCAATGGGATCGAACCCACTATCCTTAATGAGCTTTGCTATGGCCTGAGGGTTTTTATTCTCCAGGTCAATTAGATAACTCAGTTTCTCCTCATCAAGGAGCTTATTGTTATCGAGCATTTTCATTAGACGCAAATTAGGCTTAAGCCCTTGCATCTTCTTATTATAATTAGCCCCCATTTTCATGAGAGTAATTGCATCATCAACAGATGATACTTGCATATCTCGGCCATTAGCCTTGAATGGTGCAAATAATTGTTTCAGCTGAGTATCAGCCCCTAAGGTAACCTCTTTCTCAACTGTTTTAGATTTCTTTACTTTTCCTTTTTTAGGTGCTTCTTCTTCTGTTTCAGATCCTGCTTCAGGCTGTTCCCCTTCTGAATCCACATCTTCTTCATCTGACTCTTCGAGTTCATCGTCGATATCACCGTCTGAGTCTCCCCTGTCCCCAGGTTCGTCATCATCAGCTTCCTGGTTATCGTCGTCGTCATCGTCAGCATCCTCCTCAGTGTCTGTAGTATCATCAATAGTATCATCCTTATCTTCCCCTTCAGAATCAATTACAGCCTCTTCAGCGTCTTCAGGTGCATCCTCAGGGGGATAATCAGGTAACTCATCATCAGGAAGATTTAAAAAATCTTCTTCATTTTTCAATTTTGCTTCAGGCATTATGCAACATCCTCTGCAAGGAGTTCATCACGAGCTTCTTCATGATCAGCCAATGCTGATTCAGCAGCTCGACCTTGGGCAATGATAGCATGTAAATGAAAACGAACGGCAGCAATTGAATCAATGTTTCTAATAATGGTGGCCTGGTCATCTGGAGATTGTTGACTTGGATCACCTTTTAACATTACTTGTTGAATAGCGTACTCTTCAAAGAATCCATGTAAAAAGATTTCTTCATACTCTTTATTATGACTAAGTTTAATCAAAGAATTCATTCGATGAATATGCTTTTTGGCTTCATCAATAGAAAGTTCGACTTGTTGGATTTGTTGTGACATTTGCATCTTTGTGTCCTCTGGGAGATTAGATGATTAAAAGTGAGTAAAATTACTCGGTTATAGTGCTGGCCCGGGTGATGTACCACCTACCCAAGCAGTACCATTCCAATGTATGGTTTCACCATCAGATGTCTGTATATGTGACAATGATTGCNNATANAG
>JGI24023J19991_10000832_pt1 | contig 24297 bp, 30 predicted proteins | sample Cruoilmetagenom1_FD_19991 | JGI IMG/M metagenome (IMG submission 19991) | reverse complement strand
GATGGTCCTATGGTTGGGATATTTTTAGATCAAAGGGAAGTACGAAAAACCATAAGAGATAATTACTCCAAAGGTAAAACTGTTTTAAATACCTTCTCATATACAGGAGCTTTTTCTGTCTATGCAAGGATAGGAGGGGCAACTAAAACTACAAGTGTAGACTTAGCAAATAGAAGTTTACCGAAAACAAAAGAACAATTTCGTGTAAATGATATCAACCCTGATAATGAAAACATTATAGTAAAAGATGTTTTTGAATACTTTAAAATAGCACTAAAACAAAAACTACTGTTTGATGTTATTGTAGTAGATCCACCGAGCTTTGCAAGGTCTAAAAAACACACTTTTAGTGTATCTAAAGATTATGTAAAGCTTTTAAAAGAGATTATTCAAATAACCAATAAAGGTGGTGTAATAGTAGCTTCAACTAACTATGCTAATTTTAACTTAGTGAAGTTTAGAGACTTTATAGATAAGGCATTTAGAGATTCAAAAAGTCAATATAAAATTGAACAAACTTTTTCACTTCCAAAAGACTTTAGAGTAAGTGATAAGTTTAGAGAAGATAATTATTTGAAAGTGGTTTTTATTAGAAAGATTAAATAGTTTCTATTCCTCTATCTCTTCCCAAGTTCCATACATATTGTCAACATCTTTGATAACATCATTTTTGATATTGTGGTATCGTAAAAATGATATGATATTTTGATAATGGTCTTTATCAAAAGTCATTGTGATATTGTTCTCTTCTCCATATATTCTTGCAACAGCTAGTTTGTAAAGATTTCTTATTTTTAATCCACCCACATCTAGGTTTGTTTTATAGTAGGCTATGATTTCTCTTTCATCTTTAAGTGTTCCTACAAGTCCAGAAGCTGTAATGATTTTTAAAGACTTTGGTTGTTCTAAGTTTCGTATATCAAATTTTTGATTTGCTAGAGGCTTTCCATCTTCATCTGTTTTTAGCTCTAGTTTTATAGTTTGGTTCTCTTTTACTCCATTGCCTTGTAGGTTTAATGTATACTCTTTTGCAAATAAACAGCCAATAAATAGTGATAATATAATGATTTTTTTCATTCTAAACTCCTTTTGTTTGGGACTTAAATCCTCTTTAGTAGATATATGATATAATCATATCATAATGTAAATAAAGGCAAAAAATGCTTACTGATAAAAATTTTATAAATATTGCAAAAGAGATAGCAAGTGCAAGTAAATGTGTCTCAAAACAAGTTGGTGCAGTGATAGTTAAAGATGGTAGAATTTTAAGTACAGGATACAATGGAACTCCAGCAGGATACACGAATTGTTGTAGCCATTGGGACAACGAATACACAAAAGATCATCACGATTGGTCAAAAACTTATGAGATACATGCGGAGATGAATGCAATCATTTGGGCAGCACGAAAAGGGATAAGTATAGAGGGTGCTTCTATATATGTGACATTAGAGCCTTGTAGTGAGTGTAGCAAAAATCTTATTGCAAGTGGGATAAAAAGAATAGTGTATGAAAAAGCTTATGAACATACTAATTCAGATGTGGTCTCTAAGTTTTTAAAAGATAATAATGTAGTAATAGAACAAATTGAAAATACTATCCAATAAAAATTTTTATGAAAAATCTATAAAAGAGTTTGGTGTATCTGCCCAAGGGGTACATTGGAATAATAAATATACCCAATATAAAAGATTTGAGATTCTTACAAAATGTATCAAAAAAGATATACAAAACTCTACTATAGTTGATGTTGGATGTGGTTTTGGCGAATATTACAATTATCTGTCTCACAATCATAAAGTACCGCAAAAATATAGAGGTATAGATTGTGAAGAAAAGATGATAGATATATGCAATATTCGTTTTCCAAATGAAGAGTTTTTAGTACAAAATATACTAACAGATAATCTTTTGAGTGTGGATTATTATATCTGTAGTGGGGCTATGAATATTTTAACTTTTGATGAGGTTAAGATATTTATAAAGCGATGTTTTGAAGTTTCCCAAAAAGGATTTATTTTTAATTATCTAAAAAATGTCACTTTTAATAATATAAAACAATACGAAATAGAAGAGATATGTACTCAATATACACAAAATATTAGAATAAAAGATGGCTATTTAGATAATGATTTTACTATCTTTATGTTAAAATAGCTTTTTTAAAAGGAAACAAACAAATGAAAAAACATATATTAAGTTTAATAGTAGCAGTAAGTTTTGCAAATGCTGGGTTAATTAATGCTATTGCATTTATAGTTAATGATGAACCTGTAACACTTTATGAGATAGATAAAACAATGGAAGAGAGAAATCTTTCAAAAAATGATGCAGTAAAATTTTTAATTGATGAAAAAATATATAATCAAGAGATAAAAAAGAACAATGTTTCTGTAGATATTTTTGATATAGATAATTATATTGATAGAATGGCAGCACAAAATAAGATGAGTACATTGGATTTTAAATCACTTATTAGACAACAACAAGATTATGATACTTTTGAAAAAAAGATAAAAGAGCAACTTTTGCACCAAAAGTTGGTTCGTAAAATTGCAACTGGAAATATCAAAATAGCTACAGAAGATGATATAAAAATATATTATGAAAATAACAAAGATCAATTTACCTTAGCAAATCAAATTGAAGTTGTAGCATATGTATCAAAAAACAAAAAACTATTACAAGAGATACAATCAAATCCAATGAAAGTAGACGAGGGTGTTATAAGTCAAGCGTTAACACTAAAACAAAACGAATTAACACCACAAGTAAAATATATAATAAATACAACAGGTGTAGATCAATTTAGTGCAATTTTTGCACAAAACCAACAATACAATATGTTTTTTATTAAAGAAAAAAATGATATACAAACACTTTCACTAGAAGAAACAAAAGAGCAAATATTTCAAAAAATTATGGAACAAAGAGAACAAAACTATCTTAATGAATATTTTGAAACACAAAAAATAACTTCAAATATAAAAGTATTAAGATAATAAAAGGAAAGAAAATAGATGTTTGAAACAATTATAGGTTTAGAAGTTCATGTACAATTAAATACAAATAGCAAGTTATGGTGTAGTTGTGCTACAAGTTTTGGAGAAGAGCCAAATACAAATGTATGTCCAACTTGTTTAGGACTTCCAGGAGCATTACCTGTTTTAAATAAAGAAGCTGTACACAAAGCTATCCAATTGGGAACTGCTTTAGATTCTGCGATAAATAAAAAATCAATTTTTAATAGAAAAAATTATTTTTATCCAGATCTTCCTACAGGATACCAAATATCTCAATTTGAAGTGCCTGTTGTTGGACTTGGAAAAGTAGAGATTGATTTTCCTGATGGGAGTAGTAAAACTATTGGAGTTACAAGAGCACATTTAGAAAATGATGCTGGAAAAAATACTCATGCAGGTGATCACTCAAGAGTAGATTTAAATCGTGCAGGAACACCACTACTTGAAATAGTATCAGAACCAGACATGAGAAGTGCCCAAGAAGCTGTTTTATATCTTAAAAAAATACATAGTATCGTAAGATATATTGATATCTCAAATGCAAATATGGCTGAGGGTAGTTTTCGAGCAGATGTAAATGTCTCAATTCGCCCAAAAGGTGAAGATAAACTTTATACTAGATGTGAAATAAAAAATATGAATAGTTTTAAACATATTGAAAAAGCAATAGCTTATGAAGTACAAAGACAAACAGAAGCTTGGGAAGATGGTGTATATGATAAAGAAGTTGTTCAAGAAACTCGGCTTTTTGATGTGGAGAAAAATGAAACAAGAAGTATGAGAGGAAAAGAAGATGCTGCTGATTATAGATATTTCCCAGACCCTGATCTTCTCCCTTTGATTATTACGGATGAGATGATTGAGAAATATTCTGATATTCCAGAACTTCCAGATGCTAAAAAAGCAAGATTTGTAAAAGATTTTGGACTGAAAGTATATGATGCAGGAGTTATTTGTAGTACTAAAGAGATGGCTCAATATTTTGAAGATATGTTAGGGTGTGGAATAAGTGGTAAGCTGGCAACTACTTGGCTAACTGTTGAGCTTCAAGGAAGATTTACAGAAGGGATGAGTGTAACAAATTCACCAGTTACAGCCCAAAAGCTAGGCTCTTTAATTAAAGCTATTGAAGATGGAACTATCTCTGGAAAAGCTGGGAAAGAGGTACTTGATTATCTTATGGAAAATAATGAAGATGTTGAAACAGTTATTGAAAAATTAGGATTGAAACAGGTAAGTGATGATGGTGCGTTACTAGCTATGATTGATGAAATTCTTTCTAATAATGAAGATAAAGTAGCAGAATATAAAGGTGGAAAAGAGAAAATGTTTGCATTTTTTGTAGGACAAACAATGAAAGCCTCTAAGGGAAGTGCAAATCCACAAAAAGTTAGTGAACTTCTTAAGCAAAGATTAGCGTAATAGTATGAGCTCTATTTGTGTTATTGGTGCTGGAAAATGGGGACAAGCTTTACATTTTGCATTAAATAAAAATCAAAAATGTTTGATTACAAGTAGAACAAAAAGGGATATTGAAAATTTTGTAGATTTAGAGACTGCCTTGGAGTGTGAATTATTAGTTATTGCAATTCCTGCACAACAAATACGAACTTGGTTACAAGATAACTTTGTATATAAAAATCAAAAAATACTCGTAGCAGCAAAAGGTATTGAAGCATCAACTGGTGCTTTTTTAAAAGATATTTACGGAGAGTTTGTACCAGAAAAAAATCTTGGGTTTATCTCTGGACCCTCTTTTGCTAGTGAAGTGATAAAAGGTTTACCAACAGCACTTGTTCTTAACTCTACTTCAAAAGAGTTGTATGAGCAATTTACCCCTTTGTTTCCAAAGTTTATTAAAACATATTATAGTGATGATGTAATAGGTGCTGAAATTGCTGGGGCATATAAAAATGTTTTAGCAATAGCAAGTGGTATTTGTGATGGTTTGCAATTGGGGCAAAATGCAAGAGCTTCTTTAATATCAAGAGGACTTGTAGAGATGGATAGATTTGGTTCATTTTATGGTTCACACAAAGATACTTTTATAGGTTTAAGTGGAGCTGGAGATCTATTTTTAACAGCTTCAAGTACCTTAAGCCGTAACTTTAGGGTTGGACTTGGTTTGGCTGTTGGAAAGTCTTTAGAGACTATTTTAGAGGAGTTAGGGGAAGTAGCAGAGGGTGTGAAAACAGCTGAGGCTATTTATAAACTCTCTCAACAAAATAATATCTATACCCCTATAGCAAACGAGGTAAAGCTTATCCTTGCTGGAAAAAGTCCACAACAAACTTTAAAAGATTTACTTTCATCTTAATTTAAAATAATTTTTTATTTTTACTATTCATCATAAAAGCATTTTTAGAACGAGATTCTTGATCTATAGGTGCTTCTAAATTACTTTTTTGTTTTTTAAAGTATTTTGTTACAGTTGCAGTTGGGTTTAAAAATAATATAGATTCATCAATAACTATTTGAAATATTGCATAAAGCGGTATGGTAACCACTGATCCAAAATTTTCAGCACCAAAACCTGTTTCAAAACTTATACTTTTATGAGTTAATTCAATAGTAGAATAGGTGTAGTTAGCTAGTGTAAAAAGTGTAAAATGAGGAAAAGCTTCAGCAATACTCTCTGGCACTTTTGGATTAAAACTTACCCCATTAATATTTGCAGTAATTGAAAATTCTTCACCTTTTTCTAGAAGAAACTCTATCACTTCAAAAATTTGTCCCTCTAATAATTCTTTGTACTCAATATCTTCTATAATATTAAAAATCATTTTAAACCCTTTTGCATACAAATATAAATTTATCAAAGTCTTCATCACTATGGAGATTAAAATTTATTATATTTTCTATTTTAAACCCTATTGATTGAAGAGTTCTTTTCAACTCTTTATTTGTATAATAATATTGTTTTATAGTACCATAATCTTTTTTATATAAAGTTGTCTCTTTTGTAAATAATGTTATATCAGTATCTAAACAATTATCTTCAAAATTTGCATCAATAGCTATAAATTTATCTTCAGTATCAATAGTAAGAGTTCCTTGTGCTACCTCTTCAAACCCATATAAACTATTTATATCAAAGATAAAGTATCCATTGTTTTCTAAAAGATTATATGTATGTGTTAAAAATTCTTTGATATTATTTTGAGAAATATAGTTCACAACATCAAATATAGCAGTTGCACAGTGGAATCTCTCTTTACACTCTTTGATGTCAATACATTTTGCATTGATTTCTTTACTTTTAGCTATCTCTATTTGTTTTTCACTTAAATCAACACCAAGTGTTGATATTCCATTTGATTCCAGAATTTGGCAAAAGTCTCCTTGTCCACATCCTATATCAATAACACTAGTTGGGTTGATTGCAAAAACAATAGCTGCTATTGAGTTATAGAGATGTTCAATCTCTTCTTTAAAATTAAGGTTTTCCTCAATCGTAGCATAGAGATCAAGCGGTTGCAAGTTTCTCTCTTAGATTAAGAATCTGCTCTTTTTTACTATAATAAGAATTTTTATTTGAGATAAGATATACACTACTTTGCATAATAGTCTCTCCCACTTCAAGACCATTTTGTCTCATTGTTTCACCAGTTTCAACTATATCAACTATACAGTCACTAAGTTTAACTAATGGTGCTAATTCAATTGATCCATATAATTTTACAATATTTACTGCCATAGCTTTTTGTTCAAAAAATCTTTTTGCTATNTTTTCATGTTTAGTTGCTACTGTGATTTCTGATTTTGTCCAATCTATTTGATCTCCAACTTTTAATCCAATAGCAACTTTACATTGACCTATTTTTAAATCAAGTAGTTTTATAAGGTCATATTCTTTCTCTTCAAGTACATCAAGTCCAACTACGCCCAAATCAGCAGCTCCATGCATAACATAAGTAGGTACATCTTGATTTCGTACATTTAAAAATGTAAAACCAGCTTTTTCTAAAATAAGTTTTCTATCCTCAAAAACAAATTTTTCTCCAAAAACTTTTTCAAATTTTTCTAAAGTTTGCTCTGCAATTCTACCTTTTGGTAGTGCTATTGTTAACATCTATTTTCCTTTTATATTCTTATCAATCACTTTTTTTATACTATTAAATACTAAATTCTTTTTATATTTATGTGGTATGGTATCAAAATATGAGAGTAATAGTTTACTATCTTCACCAGTGAAATAAATTGGTGTCTTATATTTTTTCTGTATATTTTTAATTGGTGCAATTATTGAATGTAAAATTGAATAATTGATTGCATCATTTGTTATTAGTGGAATTTTATCTAAATTTATATCAGTATCAAATTTAAAGGCTAGTTTTTTTGAGATATTTGGGTAAATTCTTTGATATGCACCAATCCCAGGAAGTATAAAACCACCTTTATGCTCCTCTTTTTTCATAATATCAACTGTAATTGCACTTCCTACATCTACAATAATACCATCTTTTATATACTTACAAACTATTTGTCTATCTACTCCCATCCCTTTATAGCTTGTTTGAAAGTTAATAAACTTAGAAACATCTATAGCAAGTGGGAAATTTTTTAAAAGCTTTTTTGTTGCTTTTTTATTGACACTTAAAAAATAGATTTCTGTTTTATACTGTTTTATACTTTTAAGGGAATCCTCTATCCCAATTTTAAAATCTTTGTTTCTAGTTTTAAAATGAAAAGTTGTATTACCTATATCACAAAGTATCATATTGTCCTCCTATTTAAAGGGTGAAACTCTTTAATTGTTTCGTTTAGGTGCTTTTGTTGAATATGAGTATATATTTGAGTGGTTTCTATATTTGTATGTCCTAAGAGTTCACTTACTACCATTAAATCAGCACCGCCTAAAATCAAACTCGTAGCATAAGAGTGTCTAAAAACATGTGGGGAAACATTGAAATACTTTTTTGTAATTTTATATACAGAGATTCGACTAATAGGTTTACCTTTGTAGTTAATAAAAAGATAATTGCTTTTCATTTTTCTTGTGTTAATATACTCATATAAAGCTTTCAGTGCAAGTGAAGCAATAGGAACAACTCTTTGTTTTGAACCTTTTGCATAGAGAATTTTTATGAGAGTATCTTCTATATCATTTTTTTTAATATTTATAAGTTCACTTACTCGAACTCCTGTAGCATATAAAAAAAGTATCATTGCATAATCTCTAAGCCCCAATTCTTTTGTTCTATCTATTAGTTGAAGGTTATTCATAATCTCTTCATTTGACAAATATTTTGGTAATTTTTTTGGTAATTTAGCAAATGAAGCTTGTGGTTTATCTGTTGTATCAAAAGTAATATTACAAAAGTTGTAAAAGCTATTTATACTACTTAAATGTCTATTTTGTGTTCTTGGATTTTCGATTGTTTTAAGGTAGTTTATTAACTCTTCACTTGTTGAGTCTAAAAGTTTAATATTTTTGTGATGTAGAAAATTTTCAAAATCTTCTACATCTCTTATATATGCGTCAACTGTATGTGTTGATAGTGATTTTATTATAGTTAAATGCTCTTTGAAAGCAACTATAATATCAGTCATTATTTTAAAGTTATATAGCTATCTTCAAAATAAATTGTATCATCAATTGCAACTACTTTTTCTTTTTCATCAAAAGAAAACTCTATTACAGCTACGTTTTGAAAATCTTTGTCTATTTGTATAAGATACCCTTGAGATTCTAAAATATAGAGACTATCTCCATATACCATAGCATGAAATTTTGCAAATTTAAATTTTTTGCTATCTAGTTCATTTAATTTTTCATCATATTTTATAACTCTTCCATCAAGTGTTGAAACATAGATGTTTTTATCTTTTACAGCAACATTTTTAACATCTAATTTTATAATTTTTACTTGTCCATTTACAAAACTAAATACTTTATTTGGAGTTGCAGCAACTAAAGTGTCTCCAATTGCATTCAGATAAACAATATTATTTATATCACTTTGTGGATCAAGATTGATAGTTTTATATATTGTTTTTTTATTTTTATCAACAATAACTATTTTTCCATCAAGTGTTGGGAAGAGTACTAAACTTGTTAAAAATATTGGGTTAGTAATTCTTATATCATTTAAAATAGAAAGTGTTAAATATTCTTTAAAAACTACTTTTTTCTCAGTAACATCATATAGTGTAATAGAATTATCAATAAAACTCATAGCAATAAGATTATTTTCAATAGTAGCAGAAACTATATTTTTATCAAATTGTATTTTTTCTGTTGCACCATTTTTTGTTATTGCTAAAAAACTTTCATCATTTGTTGAAAGAAGAACACCATTGTTTTTGTTAAGAAATTTATATCCCTCTTCTAAATATTCACTAGATAGTCCCTCCGTAGATACAAATTTTCCATTATCTAAAGTTGCCCCATCACTATTTATATCAGTCATGGTAGAGCCTAAATCATATACCGCTATATTACTATCATAAGTAGTTTCTGGCTCGTAATATTTTTTTGAACTACACCCTTGAAATAGTATTGCTATAAAAATAGATACTAATAAAATTGATTTTTTCATAATTGCCCTTTTTATTTTGTCAATAGATAGTGTTCTAACATTTGTACTAGAACATTTATGTTTGAGTCTTTTGATATTTGTTTTATAGTCTCTTTTGCTTCTTTATATTGTTGCTTTTCAACTAATAATAAAGCTTTATTTAAAAGTGCAAAATCTTTGAGTAAAAAATCTTGACTTTGTGTTACGGAAGACAACTTTTGAATATCTTGTTCTTTGATTGCTTGTGAATATAAGCTTAGTTCTTTTAAAAACTCAATCTCATTGTTTGTACTTGAATCTTTCATAAATAATGCAATATTATAGAGTTTTTTATTTTTCTCTTTTAGTGTTGCTAAAGCTTCTTTATCACTAGGATTTTCTAATAATGTATTAAATGCTTTATTTGACTCTATTTTATTTTGAAGTGTTATATAGTTTGATACATAGTAACCTATTACACCTACAATTGCAACAGCTATAACAACAATAATTGCTGATTTATATTTTTTATAAAACTTTTCAATTTTAAAAAAGTTTTCCATAAAACTCTCTTGAGTAGAGATCTCTTCTTTTACATAATCAATGTTTTCTTTTAAACTCACAGTATAAACCTTATTTTTAATATAATCCTTGCGATTGTATCTAAATTTTATTTAATAGCAAATTATGTTTTTCTTGGCATAAAAAAACCGCCATAGTAAAAACTATGACGGTTTTAAAAGATATAAAAAAAGATTAGTATTCTCTTCTTGGTCTTTCTTCTCTTGGTTTTGCTTCATTAATTCTTAAAGATCTTCCTTCGAATTCTTTTTCGTTTAATGCTTCGATTGCTTCTTTTGCTGCACTATCATCACTCATAGTTACAAATCCGAATCCTTTAGCTCTTCCTGTTTCTCTATCACTGATCAGTTTAACTGATTCTACTTCTCCGTACTGGCTAAATAGTTTGTTGATATCCTCTTCTGTAGTTCTGTAATTCATATTACCAACGTAAATTTGCATTTTTTTCCTTTTCTAATTAAGTAACAACAGTTTACTATAAGTTTCATAAAAATAAACCACTTAAATAGAACCATTTATCATTTTTTTTTATAAATTTACTTTTTTCAGTAAAACTACAATCTTCTCCATTACAGGTAATAGCAGCTTTAAAGCTTACAAATGCTTGGGTTTCTCCATCAATAAACTCCAGAATTTCTAGATTTTCAAATTCGCATGAATTTGTAAAGTTTTGTATATCTTTTATCCAAGTTTGTGTATCTTTTGTATAGTCTTGGTTGTTTTCATGGGTTGTGTTGATGATATATTTTGGAATATTGAGTGAAAATGCACAGTATCGCGATTTCATGAGTTCTAAAGCAGTTTTTGGGAGTTTTCCTTTGTGGAAGGGTTGGCAACATTTTTTGTATTTGTTGCCACTTCCACATGGACAAGGAGAATTAGGAGATAACTTTATTTTAAATCTTTCTTTTGTTTTTCAGCTCTTCTTCTTAAACCTGAATCAAGTTCTCTTTTTCTAACTCGAATAGAAACAGGAGTAACTTCAACAAGCTCATCATCTTCAATCCACTCTAAAGCATGTTCTAATGACATATCACGTGCAGGAATAATTTTAATAGCTTCATCTGCACCACTTGATCTAACATTTGATTGTTGTTTTGCTTTTACAGGATTAACGTCAAGGTCATTTGCTCTTGAATGCTCACCAATAACCATACCAGCATAAACTTTTACTTGAGGAGCTATAAACATAATACCTCTATCTTGAAGATTAAAGATAGAAAATGCAACAGCCTCACCTTGTTCTGTAGAAACTAAAGCACCATTCATTCTAGATGTTACAGCACCAGAATGTGGTCTAAATTCTAAGAAAGAGTGATTCATAACACCTTCCCCTTTTGTATCAGTTAAGAATTGACCTCTGTAACCAATTAGTCCACGTGCAGGAATTTCAAACTCAACTCTAGTTTGCCCATTACCCATTGGTACCATATTTGACATTACAGCTTTTCTTTTTCCTAAAGTTTCGATAACTGTACCTGAAAATTCATCTGGAACATCACAAACTAAATGCTCAAATGGTTCACACTTAACACCATCAATTTCTTTTACAATAACTTCTGGTCTAGAGATAGAAAATTCAAAACCTTCTCTTCTCATATTTTCAGCTAAGATTGTGATTTGTAGCTCACCTCTTCCTCTTACTTCAAATGCAGCTTCACCTTTTGCTTCATATTGCATAGCAATGTTTGTATTCATTTCAGCAGCAAGTCTTTCATCAATTTTATTAGAAGTAACAAATTTACCTTCAAGTCCAGCTAAAGGAGAGTTATTTACCGCAAATGTTACAGATAATGTAGGCTCTTCAATATGTAAAGGATCAAGAGGCATTGGGTTTTTAGGATCGCATAAAGAATCTCCAACATCAACAGTTTCAAAACCAGCAATAGCAACGATATCACCATGACCAGCTTTCTCGATATCCATTTTTTCTAAACCTTTGAAACCAATAAGTTTAGTAATTCTTCCATTTACTTTTTCACCATCAGCTTTTACTAAAGTTACAGTTTCTCCCATAGAGATTGTACCATTAAATATTCTAGCAATTCCTATTTTACCAATAAAGTTATCGTATCCTAGTGTAAACACTTGAAGTTGAAGACCATTGTCATCACTACCTGTTGGAGCGGGAACTTCTTCTAAAATCATATCAAGTAGAGGTATCATAGTTTCATTGTCATCATCTAAAGATATTTTAGAGATACCATTTTTAGCAGCTGCATAAATAACAGGGAATTCTAGTTGCTCTTCTGTTGCACCCATTTGATCAAATAGGTCAAATACTTCATCAACAACTCTATCTGGTTCAGCTGCATCTTTATCAATTTTATTAACAACAACGATTGGTCTATGTCCAATCTCAAGTGCTTTTTTTACAACAAATTTAGTTTGAGGCATAACACCTTCTTGTGCATCTACAAGTAATAAAACAGAATCAACCATTTTTAAAACTCGTTCAACTTCTCCACCAAAATCTGCATGGCCCGGAGTGTCAATAATATTAATTCTTACATCTTTATAGTCAATTGCTGTATTCTTAGCAAGAATTGTAATCCCTCTTTCTTTTTCGATATCATTACTATCCATCATTCTGTCTTCTGTTTCAGCTCTATCATCAAAAGTACCAGATTGTTTTAATAACTCATCTACAAGTGTTGTTTTACCGTGGTCAACGTGTGCGATAACGGCGATGTTTCTTATATCTCTCATTTTTGTCTTCTTTATTAATAAATTTTCGCGATTATAGCTAAGTTTTTATATAATACATATTAAAATGCTTAAGCTAACTCTAAATTTACTAAAATTTAAATCTGAAGTGCAATTTTTGAAAATTAGAAAATAAAAGATTGTAGTTTTAGATTTGAAGAGGTTAAATGTTAAAATCTTTCTTCAATTCTAACCACAGAATATAAGGAAGTAAAGATGTGTTATAAACATTTAACCATAGAAGAAAGGTATCATATTCAAGCTTATAAAAAAGCAGGATATAAAAATAATATAATAGCAAAGGATTTGGGTGTTAGTGAGTCTACAATTAGTAGAGAACTAAAAAGAAATAGTAGTAGCCAAACAAGAAGTTATAGTGCAATAAATGCTAATAAAGTTTCAATTATTAGAAGAAAATATGCATCTAAAAAATCTAACCTAAAGATGGATATAAAGTTAAAAAATATTATTACAAAATATATTAAAGAGGATTGGTCACCAGAACAAATATCAGATAGATTAAAAGCTGTTAATGTTGTTAATATCTCTTATGTGAGGATATATCAATTTATAGAACAAAATAAACAACAAGGTGGAGATTTATATACTCATCTAAGATTTCATCATACAGGGCATAGAAGAGCTAAGTATGGTAGTAAAAGCAAGGGTAAAATCAAAGATAGAACTTCTATATCTCAAAGAGATAAAATAGTAGATGATAGAAGCAGGATTGGAGATTGGGAAATAGATACAATTGTTGGTGCAAATAAAAAAGGTTCAATTACAACTGTAGTTGAAAGAGCAACTTCACTTGTAAGGATTTCAATTCCTACAACTAAAAAGGCTATTGATATTGAAAATGAGACAATAAGAATTTTAACACCATTAAAAGATAAAATTTATACAATTACATCAGATAATGGCTTAGAATTTGCGAACCATAAAAATATATCAAAAGCTTTAGACTATGAACATTATTTTTGTCATCCATATTCATCATGGGAAAGAGGATTAAATGAATATACAAATGGACTTATTAGGCAATATATTCCTAAAGGAACTAGCTTTAAAAATATTACACCTGAATATATTAAAATGATTGAAGATAAATTAAATAACAGACCAAGAAAAGCTTTAAACTGGAAAACTCCAAATGAAGTTTTTTATGGTCTTGAAATGGCAGCTTAAGTTAAAAATTGGTATTATTTTTTAACTTAAAAATTGCACTTCGAACTTAAATTTTGGATTTAATTAACTTATCGCCTCTAATAACATCAATATCAAGTCCTAAAGCCTTATAGTTACTTCTCACAGAGTGTTTTTCTTTTAAAACAGTTGAATGATAAGCACCAGCTTTTTGTTCAGGTAATAGTCCTTTTTGTAAGTCAAAATCTGCTCTTTCTTGTGCATTAACATACAACATTACATCTGCAGCTTCTTGATCTGTAAGACTTCCCTCTTGGTACAATGGCATTTTAGCTTTTACCCAAGCAGCACCTTTATCAAGTTTACTCATACCAGCACCTGTATTATAACTTAACCATTTACCATGAGAATCTTTACCCCATAGTGGTGGAAATTCTCCCATACCAGCACCATTTGTATTGTGACATGTAGCACATTGGTTTGTATATATTTTTTCACCATTTAGATAGTTCGCATGAGTCGCTTTTTTTTGTATAGGATTGAAGTGTTTTATTCCAGCAGGCCATAATTTTTTATTTGTAGGACCCCAAGGACCTTTATCATTTAGATGCATTGGTTTGCCATCTGACAACCAAGTGATGTATGCCGCTATTGCCATAGAAGCTTTACTACCATTTACTAATCTTTTTCCATTCATACTTCTCATGAAACAGTTGTTTGATCTATCTTCTAAAGTTTGAACTGCTTTTTCTCTTTTTGACCAAGTTGGAAAAGAAACAGCTGTATCTAACCATGATGTAAGACCATCAGCAGTTCCAGGCTTACCATCTTCACCTCTTAAGTGACATGAAGCACATTTTAATTGATTGCCTACAAAATCTTTTGTAAGTGGATGTGTATCTGTGTGCAAAGCTATCTCTTCTCCTAGTTTAACCATTTTACCAAGTTCCCCACTTGGATATGTTTTTGGTGCACTACCTGCAAATAGATATACCGAACAGGCAAGACTTAAGACCGCAATTTTATGTAAAGTTTTCATTTATTACTCCTACTAATAAGTTCTTTTAAGGTAATGATAAAGTAACAATGTAACTTGAAAATAACAAATGCTTATTTTAGTGTAAATAAAAAATATTTTATGAATAAATAAGTTCATTCGATGAAAGAATTAGTTTTATGCTAGAATAATTTTATGAAAAATAAATATGTATTAACAGCTTTTGAAAAAGATAGTAACTCACCAATAGCTGAATTATTTTTACAAGTGCGGGATTTTGTAAAGATATGCATAGGAAATAGAGTCAAAGAAAAATATAGAGAAAATATAACNTCTTATTTTTCTACTGAAGGTGGATTTTGTTATCTTAAAGCTTATGATGAGTATATACATATTGGTTGGTTTAGAGGTGTNAATATAGATGATAAGTATAATCAACTATTTGGAAGTGCTAAAACAATACGAGCTCATAAAGTCTACAGCTTAGATAAAATCACAAGAGATACTATTCGATACTATGTTGAACAAACTTTGATATTTTTAATAGAACATAATGAGCTAANGAAAATGAGGAAAAAAAAGATATGAATAGTTTAACATCTATGAACCTTACAAGTGANCAATATAATGGTGTGACTATAGATAGCTCCACAATTCCAAATGATATGCAAGTGTTTGAAGAAGAAATTATATATTTGATAAATCATTTAGAAGATACAAAACTTCTGTGGATAAAGCTTTCTATTACACAATCATATATTATTCCTATATTGACAAAGTATGACTTTGTATTTCATCATTGTAATGAAAAAGATATCACCCTNGTAAAAAAAATNACAATCAATCCAGTAATCCCAACAGCAACTAACCATACTTTAGGAGTAGGAGCTGTTGTGATAGATAAGAATAAACTTCTAGTAATCAAAGATAGAATTTGGCAAAAATATAAATTACCAGGTGGACACATAGATGATAGTGAAAGTATCTCTAACGCTTTAAAAAGAGAAGTATATGAAGAAACAGGTATCGAAGTAGAGTTTGAATCAGTTGTAAGTCTTGGACACTTTTCTCCAGCACAATTTGGTGAGTCAAATTTGTATGTTGTATGTCGTGCAACTGCCTTAACAAAAGAGATAAATATTATAGATAAGGAAGAGATTATTGAAGCTAGTTGGATGGATATTCAAGAGTATCTAACTTGTGAAGATGTACATATTTATAATAAAGCCATAGTAAGAAATGCCTTGGAAAATTGTGGTTTTAAGATAGATACTCGTACTGATTTAATCACTAGAGAAAATGTAAGTTATGAGATATTTTTTTAGATGAAAAATAAATCTATTTGTACTATTTCTAATCAAGATGCAAAAAAACTTTCCAATCTTAGTAATTCTTTGTTAAAATATCTTTTTGATGAGGATATTCCAAAGTGGTTTCAAGACTCTTTTAGTTTACAAGAATTTGAAAAAAAAATCCAAAGTCAAGAATACAAATATTTTGGATATATGATAGAGAATCAAATAGTGGGATTTATCAGTATACAAGATGATAGTTACCTTTTTCAACTCTTTGTAGATGAAAAATACCATCAACAATATATAGCAAAAAATTTATGGGAACACGTAAAAGAAACTATAGATTTTGAAACTATGAGTACAAATGCTTCTTTATATGCCATCAATGTATATGAATCATTTGGATTTGTAAAACAAAAAGGTATTCAAACTTATAAAGAGTTAGAATTTTTACCAATGGTGTATAAAAAAGGGTTATGATGATATCTTTTACTATAGTAGGTGTTGTTTTATTAGGGTTTGCATATTTGGCGTATTGCTTAGGGTTTGAAGCATTAGAAGAGAATAGTATGTATACTTATTTTGGCAATGTGGTAAGTATTTTATTTTTACTTCGTGTTTTTGGAGATTTTAAAATGGTGAGAATCTTTAAAAGAGAGTGTAAAATATATTTTTTATAACAAAAAACTTCAAAATATGAAAGTATAAATATCTTGAAGTTTTAAAGTTGCTTATGCAATAGTTACAGTAGCCTTATCACTTACTTTTATGGTTACTTTTCTTTTTTTCCAAAAGTTTTGTAGATATAAGCTGCCATTTTATCTGGATCTACTATCATACCTTTGTTTTCTATAACTCCAAGATTGTATTCCATGATATCATGTCCTGTTCCTGATGATTGGTAACCATCATGGTCAAGTTCAAAAAGATCTACAGACAACTCTTCTTTTGTTTTATCTATAAGAGAAGGTCCTTTTTTAAGGGGATTACCCTCAGCAAATTTTCCATGACACTTTTGACACATCGCATTGTATATTTCATCTTGTGAATACTCTTGCGCTATTGCACTTATACTTAAACCACATATAACCAATGTTCCTACTAATAATCTATTTATTTTCATTTTCATTCCTTTTATTAAGATTTTTATCATTATCTTCTATTTTTACTGTTACTATTACAGCACCTCTAACTTCTCCACTTTTAAATCCGTATGCTTTGTCATAAGGATATTTCTCTTCGAAAATCTTTTGGACTTTAGGATTTACCATTGTTTTTTCAGCATGGCATTTTTTACATGTTTTGCTTGACATTGTTGCTGGAAAATAAACTTTATATATATCATATCCCACCATTTGAATAATCTCTTTAGGCATATATGCATCAGATCTTTCAATAAGATCAAATGCTTTTAAGATGTTTACTTCATCTTTTTGAGGAAAAGAGCTTGGATTTCTATTAAAAAAGCTTACCCTTTTGATAGATACCTTATTTCCTAATTCTTCATTTATCTCCTTTATCTTTGAATAAGATTCAAATGCACAAAACTTTGCAGCAGAAAGTGCTCCCTCTTGCTGATATTTTGTTTTTACATTTGAACTTAATATTGAATGAAGTTTATGAACGGCATTTTTTGCTTTTTGTAATGCTATATCTTTTGGTATAACCATAGCATTATCTGCTAATAATATTGTACATAAACACAACAGTATAAAAATTTTTTTCATTTAGCCTCCTTGGAATTTCGTATATTTCGTTTTATAATTTCATATGGAATTATAAAAAGAGCCATTGCAAATACAACAAGCGATTTTAAAAATGTAATCATAAAATTAACCATCTCCAATCGCCTTTTTTAAGATTTATCCTAATCTAAATCAAATACCTTTGTACCAATATAGTAAAGCAATAAACAAAATCCAAGACCACCAAGAGATATCATTATCTCAGCACTTGATGGAAAATATTCTATCCATGTGGGTACCAATTGATATTCACTTGTTTTTAACATTTGCAAAGGTTTAAGCTGAGTATCATGAACTAGATTATATCTCATAAAAAAGATTCCTACCATTCCACTTATTGATGCCCAAAACATTCCAACAACATTTTTACCACTACTTTTTAATATAATAACTAATGGTATAACCATAGCCAAAATAACTTCTGTCCAAAATGTACCACTTAACAAGATGTGTTGTGCTACATCTGCACGATTTGGCATTCCACCATAGATATCTGTAAGCATTTTCCAAGTAACAAAAAAGATAAGAATAGAGAGTAATAGTCCTTGGATTTTTGCTAAATTTGTAAGCATTTTAGTTGAGTTTTCGCTAAATTTGAGCTTGTATCTAAATCCATACATAATAAATGCCAGGAAAATTCCTGTGATAAATGCAGTAAGGATGAAATATGCAGGATAAAAAACACCGTTTGATATAGTTCTAGCATTTAAAAATCCAAATACACCACCTAAATTTGAATGTGCTGCTAGTCCTACAAGAAGACCTGTAAGACCAAATATTTTTGCCATTTTCATATCATGTCTTAGTAAAAATACAAATTCTATAATCATAAAAGTTAGATAAAGTCCATATAATGTTCCCATCCACCAGATAGCACTGGTAAATCCAGGAGTTAAAATATTATATACTACCATAGTCACTGGATGACCTATTTCAAATGCAATTACCGCAAATCCAGCTATAATAGTCACAATAGAACCAAAAATAGCTCTTTTTGAGATTTCTATATAATCTTTAAATCCAAAAACATCACCCAAAGAACCAACTATACAAAGTCCTGTTGAACTAACCACAAAAAATATATATACTGCGATTAAAAGACCCCATGGATGTTCCCTTGTGACATTGTATGTATGATGTCCATGTAAAAGATACATACCTATTCCTATTACAAAGAAAACTAAAAAAACTATAATAACTGCTGCAAGCAGTAAGTTTAAAGGAGTTTTTTCAAAAGATAAAATATCTCGTATTGATACTTTATTGATAGGTATTGTTGTAATAAATTCTTTTATACTCATAATGACTCCTTAAATTAGATAAAATAATTTCGGATTTGTACCGAGATTAGATTTTAAAGTAAAATGTTCCCTATCTCTAAGCACTTGACTGATTTCACTATTTGGATCGTCTAAGTCTCCAAATATTCTGACTTTTGTTGGACAGGTATTTTGACATGCTGTTGTAGTCTCTCCTCTTGCAAGTCTTGTATCTGTACAAAAGGTACATTTATCAACGGTCATAGTCCTATCATCAACATATCTTGCATCATAAGGGCAAGCATTCATACAGTAACTACATAAAATACATTTGTCTGGATCAATTCTAACTTGTCCATCTTTATCATAATATGTTGCATTTGTTGGGCATACTTCTTGACACGGTGCATCATCACAGTGTTGACACTGGCTTGGATAAAAAGTATTTGAAGCTATGCTTAAATTAGGATACTCTCCCTCTATCTCTTTTACACCTACCCATATTCTATGCTTATCTGCTCCAAGTAAGACACCATTTTCTTCTTTACAGGCTGTTTCACAGGCTTTACAGTTTATACATTTTTTATAATCTAAAGCCATTGCATATCTTGCCATCGTTACACCTTTCTTATTTCTACATTTGTTTCATGCATTGCTGCAGCACCGTAAACTGGTTCCATTACATCTTCTATAACAGCATTGTCATTGCCACCATTTTTATATGCCCATGTAAGTGCTGAACTTTCTTGTCCAAATCCATGTATAAAAAAGAGATTATCAGGAGCTATTTTTTCTGTTGGATAAGCTCTTAGTCTTGTTTTTCCTATTTTTGAACTTACTTCTATCATATCTCCAAAATTAATATTCTTTGATATTGCAACACGTTTGTTTATCCAAATATAGTTTTGATGCATTAAATCTCTTAACATAGAATTATTTGCACTTCCACTTTGAGTAAACTGAGCATGTCGTCCAGTCATAAGTCTGAATTTTCCTTTTGGTATCTTGTAGTTGTATTCCTCTCTCCAAATAGGCATTGGATCTATCCCTTTTTTTGCAAGGGTTTTTAGATTACACTCTATTTTTTCAGAATGAGTTAATGGTTTTCCATTATTAATACTGTAACTTTTTTTATTTTTTGGATAATATTCAAATTCATTTACAGATAATTGTTTATAATACTTTTCCATATTTGGATAGTATACACCCACTTTGTTCAATTTCTCAGCAGCATCTGGATAGTTGCTAACAGCGTGTTCGTTTAATTCTTCTTGAGAGTGGATAAAAGGTATAGTTAAATCAAACTCTTTATAAACCTCTTCTATACTTGAATCCTCAATGGCATCAATAACTTCTTCATCATATTTTTTTGTAATTTCAAAGAGAGGTTTAGATATTTTTTTTGTTAATCCTCTCATTATCTCTATGACTGGTTTACTTTCATACATAGGCTTTATTACTTTATTTCTTTGTGCTATTGATGGTTCAGCTCCACCAAAAGTTTTTACAGGATCAGTTCTTTCTAAATATGTACATTCAGGAAGAATTACATCAGCATACATCACTGTATCACTTGGCATAGTATCAATACATACTACAAGTTCCATTTTCTTGAGCATTTGTGCTGTTTTTGCAGAATTTGGCATATTCATCATAGGATTATGCTTGTAACAAAACATACCTCTGACGTTATAAGGATGTTTATCTTCTAAGAAATGATTTCTCCAACTTATCCATGAACCACCACCACTTACTACAGCACAGTCATCGTATCCCGCTTCGTTTGGTTTTTTATTTTTATTTTTTACAACAGCTCTTGAAGCTGCATTTTCATACATAGGTAGAACCTCTTCATGACCTTTTATCTTTAAAGTATCCCCAAATATTAGACCGCCTTTACAGTCTATTCCTCCACCGAGGGCTTGAAATATTGCAGTTGCACGTCTAAGCTGGAAATCATTTTTGGCAAAAGTACTTCTTCTNCCTGGATAATATATTGCTTCTGGTGCATTTTCCATAAACTCTCTTGCAATCTCATAAATATCTTCAGNATCAATACCTGTAATTTNTTGTGCCCATTTAGGAGTGTAGTCATTGGTTAAAATCATCTTTTTATATTCTTCAAAACCATTAAAGTTTTTATTTACATATTCTTTATTATATAGTTCCTCTTTAAGTGTTACATATGTAAGTGCTAGCACAAAAGCTAAATCTGTCCCTGGTTTTATTGCAAGCCATTTATCAGATTTTGCTGCAGTGTTTGTAAATCTGGGGTCTACACAGATAAGTTTTCCACTATTTTTTTTAGATTTAACATTTTTCATTCCATCCATAGTATCAGGAGTAACAATTGCTTCTGCTCTATTAGCTCCTGCCATTATGATATATTTTGCATTTTCTAAATCTGATTGAGGATATTTCCCAATAGTTACTCCATATCCAGAAGCTACAGTTTGTAAACATATAGAAGAGTGATTTAGCCAATTTGATGAACCAAATCCTTGGAAAAAAGTTTTAAATGTATGTTCTGCCATCCCCTCTCCAGCACAAAACATAAAGCTAGAACGGTTATCTTTTTCTTCATCAAGTATCTTTACTGTCTTCTCTTTAATATATTCAAATGCTTCATCCCAAGTAACTCTTTTAAACTTTCCTTCCCCTTTTTCTCCTACTCTTATCATAGGGTATTTAAGTCTATCTGGATCATATAGTGCTTGAATACCAGCATTTCCTCTTGCACAAAGCATGTTTCTAGACTTTGGAAAATGTGGATTAGGATCAAGTTTTGTAACTACATTATCTTCTACTCTTGCTATTAAGGCACATTTATTTACACACATTTCACAAAGTGTTGCTACCTCTTTAACATTAGAGGTACCTGTTTTTGTTGTAAGTTTAATCTTCCCATTTTTTTCTTCTTTAGAAAAAAGGTTAGTTGCCGTCATTCCACCTATGACAGAAAGTGTGATACTTCCTTGAAGAAATTTTCTTCTGGAAATTTCGATATTCATTAGCTCTCCTTTTGTTTTAAAAAATTATTAATATCCTAAATAATATAAATTTAATAATATAATATAATTTTAAATATAAATAATATTAATAATAATTTGTTAAATATTAATATAAATAATCTATTTTATAACTATACCTAATACAAAATCATACATAAGCTAACCTTAACTGATAATAAATAAAGTTCATAAAATAGCGATAAAATGGGCTTTTAAAAGGATATTATTTGTGTCTTTTTATAATAACAAATAGTCTTTTTTTAAGATACTATTGGAAATAAAAGGTAAATTTATTAAAATTATATTAAATTAATAAACTATTTCTTTTTTATTATGATATTATGTTATTTTATTAATGCCATTTTAACTAAATTATTCATTAAAGTGTTTTGAGAACATTATATAATAGATACTAATAGTATTAAAAAAAGATATTTAGTAAGGAGAAAATTTGAATCCATTTTTATATCAATATTCATGTAGTGGTAAAAATTTTTGCACAAGATGTGAAGATTTAGACCAATTAAATAAAATGATTTTAAATAACTTTAATGTTGTTTTATATTCTAAAAGAAAAGTTGGAAAAACTTCCATAATAAAAGTATTTTTTTCTGATAAAATTGATACAGAGAAGTATCTTACTGTTTATATGGATTTATTTGATATAACTAATCCAACAGACTTTGCTAAGTTATTATATAAGCAAATAGCTATAAGCATATCGTGTGACTATAAAACTATACTAAAAGAGTTAAAAGAACTTTTTAGTAGAGTTAATTTTACAGCAACTATGAAGGATGATGGAGAATTAGAATTTGTACCTGTACTTTCTTCTTATAATTTTGATGAGTTAATGTCTGATATTTATAGAGGAATTGAAAAATTATCACAGAATTATGATAAAAAAATTGTGATAGCATTTGATGAATTTCAACAGATTACATTGATTAAAGATGTAAAAATAGATTTTATATTAAGTAAATTGATACAAAAGTACCCAGATATTAATTATATATTTACAGGTCTTAAAAGGCATCTTCTTACAGAATTGTTTTCCAAAAAAAAATCACCTTTATATGATACAGTTAGTTTACTAGAATTAAAGCCAATCCCAATAGAATCATTTTATAAATTTGTTAATGAAAAATTTAATGGAAGACTTGATTTTGTGCATTTTGAATATATATATAATATGACAGATGGAGAATCTAGACTTATACAAGAATTTTGTTATCATTTGTATCATGGAGAATCTGATAATAATAATAAAATTACTCAAGAAGATATAGATAGAGTATGCCAACTTCATCTTGAAAGTAAAAGTGGTTATTTTAGAATGCTTTTAGATCGTTTGAGCTTACCTCAAAAAATAGCTTTAAAAGCTGTAATAATTTGTGATGGTACGGAACTATATACAAAAGAAACCCTTTTTAAACTCCAAACAACTAAATCATCACTTAATACTGCAATAAGAAATTTATATAAAGATGAGATAATTGATAAAGAGGATAATAAATATTATATTACAAATAGGTGTTTTGAACTTTGGTGTAGAAAGAAATTTTTATGATCATGGAGTGGTCACTTACCGCAAATCCACATATTCTTTCAAGTGATATTTTAAAAAACTTGGCACAAAAATACTCAAAAACAAATTCACAAATATTTTATAGGTTTTTAAATCATATAGATATAGTACCACTTATTGGTACAACATCTAAAGAACATATGCTTCAAGATATTGCTATTTTCGAGTTTGAATTAGAAAAAAATGAGATAGAGTCTATTCCATCGTTGTTATAGTATTAGTATAAACTATCCATATCTATAGAAGCATGGGGACTTTTGATACTATGAAGTAAGCTTATAAGTTTTGAGGGATTAGATGAGCGAAGTAGTAGTTCATAGCGATATTTGTTTGCAACTTTAAAAATACCACTTTCTCCAAAACCTATAAGCTCTACCTCTTTTTGATTTGAAAATATCTGTACATATTTATCTAAATCTTGTTTGGCTATTTGATGATTTGTATG
>JGI24023J19991_10000831_pt1 | contig 24301 bp, 28 predicted proteins | sample Cruoilmetagenom1_FD_19991 | JGI IMG/M metagenome (IMG submission 19991) | reverse complement strand
AGCAAGCTTGTCAGAACGCGGATCGGATTGAGCACCGGCCCGCCATACATGCCCGAATGCAGGTCGCGGGTGGGTCCCGATATCACGATTTCGGAAAACGCCAGCCCTCTGAGATCAGTGGTGATGGCGGGCGTGGACCGGTCCCACTGATTGGTGTCGCACACCATTGCGATATCGGCCCGCAGCTCCTTGCCATGGGCCTCGAGGAAGGGCGCAAGGCTCGGGCTTCCACATTCCTCCTCGCCCTCGAACAGCACGGTCATGGAGATGGGGAGGTGCCCGTGGACTTGCTTCCAAGCCCGCGCCGCCTCCAGAAACGTCATCAGCTGCCCTTTGTCGTCCGACGATCCCCGCGCAACGATCACCGGCCCGTTGTCCGGATCCTCTTCGATCGTGGGCTCAAAGGGCGGCGAGCGCCATAGCTCGATCGGGTCCGCCGGTTGCACGTCGTAATGGCCGTAGAACAGCAGATGCGGCGTGCCTTCACGTCTGGCGTGGCCGACGACCATTGGCTTGCCGGTGGTCGGGTGAACCGCCGCCTCGAAGCCAAGGTCTTGCAGCTGCGACCGGCACCATTCCGCGGCTTGTTCACACTCGGCATGGTAGGCCGGATCGGTGGAAATACTTTGGATCCGCAAAAACTCGTTTAGGCGATCGAGAGCCGCATCGGTGGAGCTGTCCAGCACATCAAGTACGGGGTCGATTTGAGATGCCATGGGATCGGGCCTCCTGATCTGAATTTCATCCCTCTGCCGAGGCTTTAGGCTCTCCAGCTATCGGCTATCCGCCCTTTTTAGCCCAAATTGGACCGAGGCGTCAGAGCCCGGACGTGGTCGCGTTTGGAGCGCATAGCAAATCGGCCGGCGGCCAAAGCTTGGCCATCGGTTGGCGGCGTCCGGCCGAGGACGCTGTCGATTGTTCCGGCGGGCGCTGCGCCCGCTCGGCTATTCGCTCAATTCAAGATTAACGGCTTGGGGGCCCTTGCCGCGCGGATCGTCTTGGGTTTCGAAGTTTACGCGCATGCCCTCGTCAAGAGCGGGCAATCCGGATTTCTCCAGGGCGGAGATGTGAACGAACACGTCCTTGCCGCCGTCATCGGGCGTAATGAAGCCAAATCCGCGCGCGTGATTGAAAAACTTGACCGTACCAGTCTGACTCATGGAAGGGCTCTCCTATCCCCTAATCAATTTTGAGCGCGGCCGTGTGCGGACGAACGCTCCTCGAGGCAGGCACTTCGGAAATCGGGGAAAGGGCTGTACCGGGGTGCGGCGCAAGGCCAGGTACTCTGTCTCCGCCGGTTCGATCGTCTGCCGGAGGCTGGCAATCTATGGGGCCTAATGGTCGATGGCAAGCGGTGATTTAACGAATGGCGCGCCCCGCAGATGCAGTGGGCGCGCCGGAATTTCGGGGTTTTCAGAGGCCGCGAAGCCAATGACACCTCGACAACAGATGCACTCGATTAATAAAGACCGTTGGGAATAATGCCGCCGGGATTGGGGGAGTAATCGTTGAGTGCGTTGAAGTCGGTCGGGGGTGTCGGCTCGGGATCGAAGGTGTAGGTGTCGGCGAGGGTCATCGGGGGAACGTCACCGCCGAACCGGAATCCGCGAACTTGCGGCGCCCGCTGGCGCGGCCCGCGATAGCTGCTGCCATTGTGATAGGTCGATCCGCGGTTGAATAGACCAAACAGGCCGTCGGCTTTGGCGGGAGCTGCGCTCATCATGAGCGGTGCAGCTGTCAAACCGAGCAGTGCCGAAAATAGTACGATGCGTTTCATGTGTTCCCTCCTGGACGCTGAACTAAGGTCCCGTTCCAGCGCAAAGCGCTTGCGCTGCGCCTCTAGGAGCAGATAGTGATTGTTGCCCGCCATTTGTAGCGTTGGACCGAAAAAACTTTTCGCGCACCGTCATTCTGCCAGCACGGTCAAACTGCAGGCCCCCACCGCAAGTTCTAACCGGAGATCCCATGGCCGACCTGAAAGCCGGAATTCTGCCCGTTACGCCGCTTCAGCAAAACTGCACGCTGATGTGGGACGACGAGACCAAGAAGGGCGCGGTTATCGATCCGGGCGGCGATGTCGCAACGATCCGCCAGACGATCGAAGGTCAAGGCATCGAGATCGAAAGAATCTTGCTGACCCATGGACATATCGACCACGCCGGTGGCGCCGCGGAGCTCGCCGAAGCTCTGAATGTCGGAATTGAGGGTCCTCAACAGGAGGACGCCTTTTTGCTCGAAAATCTGGAGAACGCCGGCGCGGAATATGGCCTGGTCGGAGCGCGAAACGTAACGCCCGGACGCTGGTTGAAGGAGGGTGACAGCGTGGCAATCGGCCCCTTTAGCTTCGACGTGCTGCACTGCCCCGGTCATACGCCGGGCCATGTGGTTTTTTTCGATGCAGACAGCAAGCTGGCGATTGTCGGGGATGTGCTGTTTCGCGGCTCGATCGGCCGCACCGACTTCGAATATGGCGACCATCAGGCCTTGATCGACGCGATCAAGACCAAGTTGCTTCCGCTAGGCGACGATGTGGGCTTTCTCTGCGGCCACGGTCCGCCCTCGACCATGGGCCAGGAACGGCAGACGAACCCCTTCTTGCAGTCAGATTCGCCTGCCTGATGTGAGCGGCGCGCCGGCGCTGGTCTACAGCTATTGGCAGAACCTGCGGGGCCCATGATAGGGCTGGTAGGTGCCCGAGCGCGGGTCGAACGAGCGGTACTTTGAGTGGCAATAAGAGTACCATTCGGGTGACCAGGGGGGCGGCGGTCCATAATAGACTGGGCGCGGCGGCGGGCCGTAATGGCCGTCATAATAGCCATCGTAATACCCTGCCCGGCGGCTGTTGGCGATCGAACCGGCGACAATGGCGCCGGCGGCGAAGCCCAGAACGCCGGCGGCTACAGCGCGTCCGCCCCGTCCCGCCTCGGCAGGCGCCGGTACGGCGAGCAAAGCAATGGCGACAACGGCCGTAATCGCTGCCGCCTTGTAGAACATGTTGGTCATCGCAAATTCCCCCTTAATTGGGGCCCGCGGGCTACCGCCCGCGGGCTTAACTTTTGAACCCGATAACTCACTCCTGCGCGTCATGGCCCCAAGAATGCCCCCCTAATCATGAATGGAGCCTGAACGGCAGGTCGTTTGCGCTAAATCCTCAGCTGCAGGCCCGCGCCGCGCCCTGCCGGGCCGATGGCAGAGCGGTGACGCGCAGCCGGGTGATGCCTTTGTCTTTGAAGCCAAGGCGATCCGCCGCAGCGCGCGTGACGTCGATGATGCGTCCCCTGATATAGGGGCCGCGGTCATTGATCCGCAGATTGAGCCACCGGCCGTTATCAAGGTTTTCGACGCGCACCCGCGTACCGAGTGGCAACGAAGGGTGGGCGGCCGTCATAGCTTCGGGATCGGCCGTCTCGCCATTGGCGGTTGGGCTGGTCAAGGCGTACCACGACGCCGTGCCGCATTGCTGAATCAGCGTGGCGGACGCGGCGGTGGCAACGCTCAGAAAGAGCGCGAAGACAGGCGCGCAAACAAAATACCGCACGAATCTCATGCGTGAGACCTCATAGACTGTTGATAGGAGGATTGGTTCGCAGATGGCGCGCCGCTGAAATAGCCAGCGTGCCATTGTGCGGTGCGGGAAGATATTGGGAAACAAGGCGAAATTGTGAATCGCCAAATTGCTTTTTGTTAATTTTTGTTCAGAAAAAAACTAGCGCTCGTTAATTTGGGCAAGGGGGATTCAAGAATTCCAGAACCTATAGCCAAGAAAAAGGCCGAAGCGCCCATCGGGAGCGCTTCGGCGATTTGGACAGAAGATGAGAAATAGCTTCGACGGCGAGAGGCTTACATCATGCCGGAGATGTTCACGTCCTTGCCGCCCACGGTGACTTTTGTCGGAACAATTATATTGCCGGCCAATGTTCCCGTTACCGTGGCGTCCTTCGCCATGTAATCGGCAAGGGCAGGCGCGGGCGCGGCGAGTGGATAGGCCTTGCCGTCAACCAGCAGCGCCGCCGGAATGCCCATTTGGGCGCAGGCGGACGCGCAGTTGGCCATCTTGCCCTTCGGCGTCATGTGGTCGTTTCCGACATTCTTCTTGTTCATCGAATAGCATTTCGTGTCGACGAGCTTGCCGGTCCAAGTTTGGTCCGCCGCGACGGCCGAAACCGGCGACAGAATGAGAGCGGCCAGCGCCACTCCAGTTAGCATGCGCATGGTGTTTCCTCCGGGGCTTCGAGAGCGATCCAGGCCAATCGAATGGGGCCGGTCATCAGCCCGTTGTGAGGAAAGAAGTGCGTTAGAGGCGCCCAATCCTCGCCACGCGCTAATAAGGGACCGATCCGCAAACGATCGGACACTGAACCTTGTAGGCCGAGCCTAGCGCGCCGAAAGCTGGGGCCTCAAATCACTCTGGTGTCACAGCCGTGTGATGCGTGTGCGTCCTACTTTCGAGCTAAGACACCTTCCAGGAAGTCCGCGGTAGCCGGGTGTTCCCAGATCCTAGGATTGTTCACGACAACCCGTGTCTGGCCGTTTGTGGGATCGGGAATCGGGATCAGCTTGCCGTCGCGGCCAATCAGAAAGGTTTGTGGCGGTCCGGTTATCCCGTAGATGCCGGCCACCGCGTCGCCTTTATCGAACAGCACGCGATAGCTGAAGCGGTGCTGCCGGTGAAACGCCAGCGCCACATCGCGGTTGTCCATGGTCGCGATCGCCACAACCTCAAATCCTTTGTCGCCCAGGCGGTCATAAAGGGACTGAAATAGCGGCATCTCGAAGCGGCAGGGCGCGCACCAGCTCGCCCAGAAATTCAGCAAGACGACTTTTCCCCGAAGCTGAGACAGGCCGAAGCCGGTACCTCCTTCAATCGGCGATGCCTGGAAGTGCGGGGCTGTTGCACCGGCAGCAAACCGCGGCTGTTCCGCCGCGGCGGGCAGCGAGATGGCCACGGTGACTACCAGCAAGCGCAGCGCAGATATTATGGCAGTGGCCCGCCCGCGCATGATGATTGCTCCTTCGCGCAACGCCCTGCGGCATAGAGTTAGGGGTGAAGGAATCTATCACGTGGTGGATGGCGACAATGTCACAAGGCCGCGAGGGGGACGTGTAATTGCCGCGCGCAATGGGTCGACTGTAGGGACGCTGGCGGCGGCATTCAGCTACGGGCTGTTTTCTCTCGACGCTGGATAAGGGCCTCGATCGCGTCCGCGAGGTGTTGGTCGGCGATGTTGTAATCGCCCCGCTCCACGCGAATGCGATGAGCTTCACGGAGCACGTCCGAATGACTTGCCCCGATTGGCGGATCGAATTTGTAACAGGCCAGCTCCATCAGCTGGCCCAGCGGATCGCGGAAATAGATCGAATCCATGAAGCCACGGTCGATCTCGCCGGAATTGGGAATGCCGCGCGCCTTCAACCTCTCAACGGCCTGGGTATAGGTGGCCCGCGAAACCGCGAACGCCAGGTGATGCAGATTGCCGATACCGTTGGGATTGGGCGCTGGATCGGGCTTACGGGACTCTGCCGTAAAAATGGTGATCAGCCGCCCGTCGCCGGGGTCGAAATAGAGATGGTTCTGTTCAGGATCGTCCAGATTGGGCTGCTCGAAAACGAAAGGCATGCCGAGCACGCCTTCCCAGAAGTCGATGGACGTCTGCCGGTCGGCGCCCACCAGCGTGATGTGGTGAACGCCTTGGGCTTGCAGCCTTCGCATGGACTACTTCCTCGCGCGGCCTGCGCCTCAGCTCCCCTTGGGCGGTGTCAGCTTCACGCGCTCGCCGAGCTTGGAGGCAATGTAATCGCTCTCGAATGTCTCCTGGTAGGTTTGCAGCGCATTGTGGTCGACGCTGCAATGACCGGGGCTCGCATGGGCCACCTTGCGCGACTTGACCGCTTGCGCCTCCTGTTTTGCATCGCCCGCCTTGCGGAACTTCAATCCCGAGCCGCCGGTATAAAAAAACAGGTCTCGGCCCGCGATCTCGGTCGCCTTGTCGATGATGGTGGGGAGCCCCGTATGGGAGCAGCCGGTGATCAGATAAGGCCCTTTGTCGGTCTTGATGAGTACCGAGAGCTCGTTCTTGATACCAAATGTTGCCTTGTCATTTTGGGTGGCGATCACGAACAGGTTGGGCGCAATCTCGATGCTGCCATTGAGCCGTTGTAGCGGCCCGCCATCGAACTTCTGCCCCGGCGGCGCGAAGATTTTGAGATCGGGTTGGGCCGCGCGAATCACGCCCATGCCGCCGATATGGTCGTGGTGATTATGGCTGACGATCACGGCGTCGAGCGCCTCCAGGTCAATTCCCGCCTGCTTCGCGTTCTCGGCAAAGATCTTAGGGTCCGTGCCCGTATCGAACAGGATTTGCTTGCCGCCGTAGCGGATGAAAACGGCGTATCCGAAATCCGATTTGTAGCCCTCCTCGGCCGTCGGCGTGACGTCGTAGATCACCTGGAAAAAGTTGTCGGTCTGCTCGGCGAGGCTCGGCTTGACGAACAGCACTGCCGACAATACGAGGCCCGTAATTCCGGCCAGCAGCTTCAAGCGCCATTCCGTTCTGGAGTGCGTTCGAGTCTTCATAACGTCCATCCTTTGAGACCTGGGCCGTTCAACGTGCATTTGGGCTAGAGCTTTGTCTTAACGCCCTGGGCCTTGGATTTGTAAGTGCGGGTTCCAGGGCGTCCGCCCTTCGAGCGCGCCTTGGCCCGCCTTGACTTGTTCTGGCCCGCGGCGCCAGCCTCGCCGGTGCGCGCTTCGACGTCCGCCTGGCGCGCTAGCGGGTCGTCAAGCACGGCAAGCTCGGTTTCGCGTAAGCGTTTGACTTCGTCCCGAAGCCGCGCCGCTTCCTCGAATTCGAGATCGGCGGCGGCCGCTCGCATCTTGCCCTCCAGATCTTCGATCACGGATTCCAAATTGTGCCCGATCAGCGGTGCTTGGCTCTCCTCGCCAAAGCCGGGCCCCGCATCGACCAGCACGTGATCGCGCTCGTAGACGCTCTGCAATATGTCGCCGATATTCTTTTTGATGGATTCGGGTGTGATGCAGTTGGCGGCGTTAAAGGCCGCCTGTTTCTCGCGGCGCCGGTCGGTCTCGGCGATGGCGCGTTCCATCGAGCCCGTCATGCGGTCTGCATAGAGGATTACGCGGCCCTCCACATTGCGCGCCGCCCGGCCGATGGTCTGAACCAGCGAGGTCTCGGATCGCAAAAAACCTTCCTTGTCGGCGTCGAGAATCGCCACCAGCGCGCATTCGGGAATGTCGAGCCCCTCGCGCAGCAGATTGATGCCGATCAGGATGTCGAAGGTGCCAAGGCGCAGATCGCGGATGATCTCGATGCGCTCCAGCGTATCGATGTCCGAATGCATGTAGCGGACCCGCAGACCCTGTTCGTGCATGTATTCGGTGAGGTCCTCCGCCATGCGTTTGGTCAGAGTCGTGACCAGCACCCGGAAGCCCTGGGCCGTCACTTGCCGGCACTCATCGATCAGATCGTCCACCTGAGTGGTAGCCGGGCGCACCGTCACATCCGGATCCGTGAGGCCGGTGGGACGGATCACCTGCTCGGTGAAGACGCCCCCGGTCTGCTCCAGCTCCCAGGGGCCAGGCGTTGCCGAGACGTAAACGGTTTGCGGGCGCATCGCGTCCCACTCCTCGAAGCGCAGCGGCCGGTTATCGATGCACGACGGCAGCCGAAAGCCATATTCGGCAAGTGTCGCCTTGCGCCGGTAGTCGCCACGGAACATGCCGCCGAGTTGCGGCACGGTGACGTGGCTCTCGTCGATAAACACCAATGCATTGTCGGGAAGATATTCGAATAGCGTCGGCGGCGGCTCGCCCGCATTGCGGCCCGTCAGATAGCGCGAATAGTTCTCGATACCTGCGCAGGCTCCCGTGGCGTCGATCATTTCGAGATCGAAGACCGTACGCTGCTCGAGGCGCTGGGCCTCAAGCAACCGGCCGATGCCATGGAGCTCGTCAAGCCGGGCCTTGAGTTCGTGCTTGATGCCCTTGACCGCCTGCTGAAGCGTCGGCTTGGGTGTCACGTAATGGGAGTTGGCGTAGATCTTGACCAACTCGAGGTCATCGCTCTTTTGACCCGTCAGGGGATCAAACTCGATGATCGATTCGATCTCCTCGCCGAACAGGGTAATCCGCCAACCCCTATCATCCAGATGGGCCGGCCACAGCTCAATGGTGTCGCCGCGGACCCTGAATGTGCCCCGCATGAAATTGGCGTCGTTGCGCTTGTATTGCAGCGCCACCAGATCGGCCAGCAACTGGCGCTGCTGGATCGTCTCGCCGCGCTTGAGCTGAAACGTCATCGCCATATAGGTCTCAACGGCGCCGATACCGTAGATACAGGAGACCGAGGCCACGATCACCACGTCGTCGCGCTCCAGCAGCGCGCGCGTCGCCGAATGCCGCATCCGGTCTATCTGCTCGTTCCTGGACGACTCCTTCTCCACATAGGTGTCAGTGCGAGGCACATATGCCTCAGGCTGGTAGTAGTCGTAATAGGAGACGAAATACTCGACCGCGTTCTCAGGAAAAAAGCTCTTGAACTCGCCATAGAGCTGGGCGGCCAGCGTCTTGTTGGGCGCCAGGATCATGGCCGGGCGCTGGGTCGCCTCGATCACCTTGGCCATGGTGAAGGTCTTGCCGGACCCGGTGACGCCAAGCAGCACCTGATCGCGCTCGTTATCGCGGGCGGCGGCCACCAGCTCGGCAATCGCCTCGGGCTGATCGCCCTTGGGGTCGAAATCGGCCTCGATCTTCAGCGGAATGCCGCCTTCGGTCTTTTCGGGCCGGTCGACGCGCTGGGGCATGAAGATCGGCATCGCCGTGCCCGCGACCAGCGGATGGCTGTCGATCAGCGGTTGGGGCGCGTCTTCCATGCCGGGCGGGCGCTCGACCGGATAGGTCTCGCCCGTCACGGGCCGCGGCTCGGCGCGGGAACCGAAGGTGTTGATGCTGCGGGACATGGGGGGAATATGGCGGCTGATTGCAGCCCTGACTAGGGGTTCCTCGGTCGCCGACAGTAAGCTGATTCGGCGCTCAAACCTCTTCGACTTCGTCGACGCGCCCGCCCAGCCCTAGCTTCTCGAGGCCTTCGGCCCAATGGTCCGCGACGTGCGGGTGATCCAGCAGGTAATTCTCTGTCGGAACCTCGGCGCGCTCGGCCGCCTGGTCGATCAGATCCTCCCATTCTTCGGGCTCGGCGTCGCCGCGTCCCAGCCACATCAGCGCGACCAGTTCGGCTTGCTCCCGTGCGCTCAGCCCCTGGATTTCCTCGACGACCTCTTCGCGGCTCAAATCACCCGGCAACTCCTCCAGGATCTCAGCGGAATCGTCATCGACCGGGTTCGACCCCGATTCCTCGTCCTCACCTTGCTCCTTGCCCATCACCCCACGGACCTTGAGCATGAGCATCTGTAGGTAGTCCGGATTGATTTCGAGCACGGGCACGGTCATGAAACGCCTCCAAGGGCAGCCAGAGAGCTAAAGGAAACTGTGTCCGCGACTTAGATATTGGAAAGATGGAATTAAAGCCCGGGGAACAGGTTTCCGATCAAAAGTAGCACGTATGCGATTAGCAGGGCCTCGAACGCGTTGTCGGCCACATAGGGTATCGCGATGCCGAAATATTTTACCGTAACAACCAAGGCGGCGATGATGACCGAAATCAAAAACACGACGAGTGTCGGGGCGCTGAGCTTCATGGTGGGTCTCCTGGCTGGCGGTCCAGCCCGCGTTGCTGCGCCGGGCGGATACTAGGGCAGGCGTATCGATTCCATACGCCGCGGGATGTCTGACCCAGAATTATTGCAGGGGCATGAAGGTGGAAGGCCGCGCTAGGGAGTAGGGCCGATGTTGGGACCCGGTGTTGGACCGGGCCTAGGCCGTTGCGATGGCGGCCAGCAAATATCGGCGAAGCCAATCGAGTGCATCGGCGGTCAGGCCATCGCCGGTCTCGATGCTTTGGCCACCGGCCTCAATCACCAACTGATCGAAGCCAATGCTCTTGTTGGGCCGGATATAGAGGCCGTCGACGTCCTGGAGATCGAGCTGTTTGGGCTCGGGCGCCCCGAACAGCCACCTGGGCGTCTTTAGGCTGATATCGTCTCGTGAGATTACCAGCAGCCGCTGGTAACGCAGCTCAGACCAGAAGACGAATCCTGCAATCGCTGCGAAGGTCAGGCCGTCGATGGCGATGAACCAGCTGCCGGTCATCAGCCCAAAGGCAAGCACCAAAGGCGGGCCCACGGTCAACAGGACGCGGATCCAGCTTCGCGGACGATTCTGCTTGAGCGTGATTTCCAACGCTTCCTGGCCCTCCTGGACAATGGGTTCGACATGAATGTCGGCCGGCACCGGTTCGTCGGGATCGTAAAAGGCCGAGAGGTCATTATCGTGCGCCAAGGCCTCCAGCGGCCGATTTAGCAGATCTGCAGCCTCCGCCGCTTGATCGCCGCTCGAACCGGTCAAGGCAGCCAGCCCTAGTTTGTGGGCCACCTTTTCCAAGGTGCCGCGGGGCGGTGGACCGTCACTGGTCACGAGTAACGGCAGCGACAGTCTGGGATTGGGGTGCTTGAGCTCCACGATATGGAACGTGCGCTGTTGTGGCCCGCTCGGGATGGTTTGTTTGCGCAGCGCCACACCTTCGAATGCGAAGTATGGGGCCGACCAATTGGTGGTGCGAAACCAGCGCCGGTCCCGCACCGAAACCCGCTTGCGGTCGAAATGGACGTAGCGTTTCCGCATAAGCCAATAGAGAAAGAAGCCCATCATGATCAGGCCCGCAAGGGGTGCGGTGCCAACGATGGCCTTGGCCTGAAAGGGAGCGGTGGCGAAGGGAGCTAGGAAGAACAACGACGAGGCGAACCACAGCGCGGCAAGCACCAGTTTCACCAATAGCGGGCCGCGCGATGGCGAGACGTCGGCGTCCGCTGGAAGCCGCCGCAGATCAACGCTTAAGGGGCCGGCGAGAACCGCCTCGTCCCCGCCGATATACCAAAGCATACTTGGTGCCATTGCGCTCCGTCCCGAGAAGGGCGGGATTATAACTTCGAAAGCCGGAAAAAATGAAGCCGTTGGACAGTCGTCGCACCCAAGCCATCGGCTGTGATTGATTCCGACCCAAATTCGCCGGAGGCGGCGCCAGATTGGCGCCGCCTCCGCACGAGATTCACAAGCCTTTTGAAACGTTGCCGACCAACAGCACGACGTAGGCAAGAATGGCGAGCCAGAAGGCATAGGCTGCGAGGAAGGGAAGCACGCCGAATGCGGCGAGTAGCGCCAGCACGAACAGTACCAGCGAGATGATGAAAATGACTTGTGTTGGTGCGCTGAGGTTCACGAGGTAGCCTCCTTCTTATTTGGCGCTGGCTAGTCTAGTTATATAGCGGTCCGGCATGAAGGCTTTTCGCCGGTTGTCCCCAGCTGCCCGAGCGCAGCGATAGGACGAGCAATGGAGCCTGAATGGCCGGCAGGGCAGCTGGCCGAAATTTTAGAGTGGGAGGATCGGGCATGAAACCGTTGGTGCGACTGCTGGTTGGCGTGGCTTTGTTATTGGGCGTATTGCTGGCCGTGTCCTTTGCCCTGCCCAAACAGGTTTCGGTGGCGCGCTCGATGGATATCAACGCGCCGGAAGCCGATATTTTCCCGTATCTCAACAGTCCCCAAAAATTCAACGAATGGTCCCCTTGGGCCGCCCGCGACAAGGACATGGTCTACACGTTTTCGGGTCCCCCGGCCGGCAAGGGTGCCAAGATGACGTGGAAGAGCGGCGAATTCGGTGAAGGCACGCAGGAGATCATTGAAAGCGAGCCAAATAAGTTCATCAAGGTAGCGCTCGATTTCGGCGACCAGGGCGGAGGCACCTCGTACTATCGGCTGACGCCCAAGGGCGCGGGTACCCGGGTGACATGGGGATTCGACACCGATATTGGCAATAATCCGATGATGCGCTGGATGGGGTTGATGTTCGACCGCTGGATCGGCGCCGATTACGAGGACGGGCTGGCCCGCTTGGCGCGTCAAGTCGATGGGGGCGGCGGACAATGAAGCAGCCGCGCAGTCGTCGCCCTGGGACGGCCTAGACCCCTTTCATGGCGACGCCCACCGCCAGCATGGCCCAGGCGATCAGCCCCAGCCAAAAAGCGAATATGCCAATGCTCGGGAAACCGCCCGCGATAATGCCCAGAACGCTGAGCAGATAAAGCAAAAAGGCGAGCCCCGCGAGCGCCACGGAAAGGAAGAAAACCATCTTTGTTGGAGGAGTGAGCCTCATCGATTCCGGTGCCTCTCAATCCGACTCGGTAGCATCAAACTTATCACGGCGGGCGATTGCGCAAACAGCGAAGCGAGCAATAGGACTTCCGGGACGAGCGCGACCTATCTCGCCTTCCATTGGTTGTACGGATATGGGCCGAAATGACTGACCAACCGGTCATTAATGACTTCTTCGTCTGCATTGGCGCTCAGAAAGCAGGCACTACTTGGCTCGCGCGGATGCTTTCCCGGCATCCCGACCTCTTCATGACCCCGGTCAAGGAGATCCATTACTTCGACCATATCGCCGGCATTACCCGGCATTTGAGCGACCGCAGGAGACGGGCGCGGCGGCGGAAGTATTACCAACGGCTCTGGACTCAGTGGAACCGCTGGCCGGAACTGCGCGGACAGGGCCTGTGGTACCGCGGCTATATGTCGAATCCGATCGACGACAGCTGGTATGCATCGCTCTTCAACCAGCGCCAAGGGTCCAGATTTGCCGGCGAGGCGACGCCGGAATACGCCCTGATTGGAGAGGAAGGCTTTGCGCATATGAAACGGCTCGCGCCCGGCATGCGCGTGCTTTACATCCTGCGCAACCCGGTCGAGCGAACCTGGTCGCAGCTTCTGCATATTTGCCGTCGCGAGGGTCTGCGCCCAGACCGACTTGAGCCGGAAGAGCTGCTTGCGAGCACCCGTGCACCGGTCTTCGCCGCCCATGGCGACTACGTTGCCGTGCTAGATGCGCTTGACCGCGCGTTTCGGCCCGAGCAGGTGCGGATCGACTTTTTCGAGCAGGTTCATGCCGATCGCGACGGTGCGCTGGAGCGGATATGCGGCTTTATCGGGCTCGACTACGACCCTGTCTGGTTCGGTGAGACCGGGCGCCGCTTTAACCCGTCGGAACCGGCGCCGATGCCAGCCGAGGTCCGCGAGCATTTCAGGAACGAGTATGCCGGAATGGTCGGCGAGCTCGAAAGCCGCTTGGGAGCTCTGCCGGAGGCCTGGGAAATGGATTTTCCTTCGAGGGCGCCCGCGGCCGGGCGCAAGGCGAGGCCATCCGTCAGGGCGTGACCTGGCGGGATGCGCAATCGTCTAAGTCTGGGTGGAGAAGAAAAATGGGAGGAGGAATTGTGCCGGCCCCCGTTCCGGCAGCACTTCCTCCTCCCCTCTATTTCCGCCGCGGGGAGGCGTACTCGCGGCGGATATGTCGCCAGAAACCCAACGTCACCGCGCACATCGCTGCAAAGAACAGCGTCATGATTGTGATCGCAAACAACCAATTCCTTGGCGCTGCCTGCAACGGTATTTCTTTTGTCTGAATGGGACCGACGGCGACGCGAAGTTCGGTTTGCGCAGCTTCTTGCGCCGCCGGTGACTGGTCGAGGACTATAGGTGTTTTGTGTGTGTCCGCAGAGTGGCTGCTAAGCACGATGTCCGAAGCCGGTGCAGCCGCGAGTCGGATGGGTTCCGACCTGGCGGCGCCTGATTCCAGCGCAGCAAGCACGAACACTACAAGAATAATGAGAAGACCCGCTAGGAAGTCGGCCGCAAATTCGCGGATAAGCGTTGCTGAGCGGCGCACCATCATGGACTGGTCCCAGTCACTCCCTGAATCGCGACGATCGCAGAGGACCATTAGTTTTGGGCGCGGGTTGGCCGGGATTGTGGCCCGCGCGGACAAGTATTGTGTCGGGCACGACAGATGTATGGCGGAAATGTGGAGTCGATCCCGGGCCAGTGTCCATGCGCTTTGGACAATCTGGATCCATATTCGTGTATTGTATCGGTCCGCTGCCGAACTAGATGGGCGCCCGCGAATATCGGCTCATTTTGTTACGGTACTGACGCGCAAATCGGGTAGATTCTTAGCCGATAGCGCCGCAGCCGATCACTTTCTTGCGAAGTCGGATTTGCGGCTTGCGTGCCGAATTCTGTGACCCCAAATCAACAGTTAAGCGTTATCTTTGTTGCAATCTGATTCGGGCGGGGGTGCGGACCACGGAGACCGTGCATGAAAGCTTCACCCGTTCACATCGTCTTTGGCCATGAGGCCTATGCCGACCACGAGCAGGTGATTTTCTGCCGCGACAAGGATAGCGGCCTCAAAGCCTTCATCGCCATCCATGACACCACGTTGGGACCCGCGCTAGGCGGCACCCGTATGTGGCCTTACGAATCCGAAGCCGCGGCGCTGAAGGACGTGCTGCGGCTCTCCCAGGGCATGACATATAAGAATGCGCTGGCCGGCGTGAAATTCGGCGGCGGCAAAGCGGTCATCATGGGCGATCCGAGAAAGGACAAGACGCCTGCCCTGATGCAGGCATTAGGCCGGCATATCGACCGGCTCGGTGGGCATTTCGTTACCGGTGAGGATGTCGGCCTCACGGTTGCCGATGCCGAGGAAATCCGAAAAACGACCAAATATGTCCACGGGATCGCTGAGGGCCGGGCCGGAGATCCCTCGCCAACCACGGCGTTCGGCGTATTCAAAGGCATCGAGGCCGCGCTTCGTCACCGGCTCGGCTCGGCCAAAATACGAGGCGTGACCGTGTGCGTTCAGGGCGTGGGCAATGTGGGTATGGCGCTATGCGACCTGCTGCACGACGCCGGCGCGGAACTGCTGGTAGCCGATATTCGCCAAGCGAATGTGAGGCAAGCGTGCCAGCGCTTTGGCGCCACGGCGATTCTGCCGGAAAAATCCCACGCCGCCGATTGCGATGTCTTCAGCCCCTGCGCGCTTGGCGGCATTCTGAATGAGCACACGATCCCCGAAATTCGCGCGGGCATCGTGGCGGGGTCTGCCAATAACCAGCTCGAGCGGGCCGAAGACGGCGCCCATGTCAGGGCCTGCGGCATTCTTTATGCGCCGGACTATCTGATAAACGCGGGCGGTGTGATTTCCATTTCCCACGAAGGTCCCGACTTCGAGCTCGGCCTGATGCGCCGCGATGTTGCCCGGATCGGCGAAACCCTGACCCTCATATTCAAGCGGGCAGACCATGACGATCTGCCGACCTCGGTGGTTGCGGATCAGATGGCTGAAGAGCGCCTGGAAGCGGGACGCAAGCGCAGCGCTGCCGCATAAGGGCTGCATACGCAGCTCGATTTCCCTGCGCGCCCATTCGTCGCAACTCCCCGAGAACGGGGAGTTTTTCTTGCCAACGACATGATGGAACGCTACCTCCCCGCGCAGGAGCCATCCCATGAGTTTTCTTTCCAAAACGCTCGAGCGCGTGAAGCCATCGCCAACGATCGCCGTCACGAGTAAGGCGCGCGAGTTGAAAGCCGCGGGCCATGACGTGATCGGGTTCGGCGCGGGCGAGCCCGACTTCGATACGCCGGACAATATCAAGCAGGCCGCGATCGACGCCATCAACCGCGGCGAGACGAAATATACCGCCGTAGACGGCCTGCCCGAGCTGAAGCAGGCGATTTCCAGAAAGTTCAAAAGGGAAAACGGACTGGATTACAGCCCCGCCCAAATCACGGTCGGCACCGGCGGCAAGCAGGTGCTCCACAACGCCTTGATGGCGACGCTCAATCCGGGAGACGAGGTGATCATTCCAGCGCCCTATTGGGTGAGCTATCCCGATATGGTTCTGCTGGGAAATGGTGATCCGGTGATCGTCGAGACCCAACTCGAAGACGGCTTCAAAATGACGCCGGACCAGCTCGACCAGGCGATCACCAAAAAGACCAAATGGCTGATTTTCAACTCGCCATCCAACCCCACTGGAGCCGCCTATACGCGGAGCGAGCTGGAGGCGCTGACCCAAGTCCTGCTGAGCCACGAGCATGTCTGGGTGATGAGCGACGACATCTACGAGCATTTGACCTATGACGGGTTCGAATTCACGACGCCCGCCCAGGTCGAGCCGAAGCTCTATGAACGCACGCTGACCATGAACGGAGTCTCCAAGGCCTACGCCATGACCGGCTGGCGGATTGGCTATGCGGGCGGTCCAGAGAAGTTGATGGCGGCAATTCGCAAGTTTCAGTCGCAGTCCACGTCGAACCCCAGCTCCATTGCCCAATGGGCTGCGGTCGAGGCGCTTGAGGGTCCCCAGGACTTTATCGCAGACCGGGCGGTGGTGTTCGGCGAGCGCCGCGATCTTGTGGTCTCCATGCTAAACCAGGCGACGGGGATCGACTGTCCCACACCGGAAGGCGCCTTCTATGTCTATCCGTCTTGTGCAGGCTGCATCGGCAAGACGAGCGCGGGCGGCGCCAAGATCGAGTCGGATGAGGATTTCGTGACCGCGCTGCTCGAAGAAGAGGGGGTAGCGGTGGTGCAGGGCGCGGCTTTCGGGCTTTCGCCGTTCTTCCGGGTGTCCTATGCCACCTCGACCGAGCTTCTGGATGAGGGCTGCCAGCGCATTCAGCGTTTTTGCGCCTCCCTGAGCTAGGGCCGAATAGCGCCCAGACCGCAGGCTATCCGCCCACTTACCTTAATTGTGGAAAGCGCGATATCTTGATATGTGGGCAGGCTATCCTCGGTTGAGATACTGAATTGGCCCCCCATCTGATGGGGGATAATGGCAATGATTATGGACCGGCATAATACGAGGCCGCAGCGGTCGCGTGGGGGCGGAGCCTGCACGATCGCATTCGCATGCCTGCTGGCCTTTCTCGGCTTTGCTCAGACGCCGGTCCTCGCCCAGCAGCCCTCGCTGGTGCGCGTCGAAGAGGCGCGCTACGAGCCCTTGACCCAGACCATACCTGTGATTGGACGATTGATATCGCTGCAAACGGGCGATGTTGCCGCCCGAGTGGCCGGGCCGGTAGAGAATTTGCTGGTCCGGGTGGGCGAACGCGTAACCAAGGGTCAGGTCATTGCCGTGCTCGACTCGGAGACCCTAAAGGCTGACAAGGATTTGGCCGAAAGCGAGCTTGCCGAGGCCGAGGCCGAACATAAGATCTGGGTGGCGGAGGTGGACGTCGCTAAGACAGAATTCAAGCGCCAGGAGGGTTTGCGCAAATCGACCGCGTTTTCGCAGGCCCGATTCGACGACGCCCTGAAGAAGGTCGCCGTGGCCGAGTCCAGGGTGCAGCGCGCACTTGCCAGCATCGCTATCAAGAAAGCGGCGCTCGAGCGCAAGGTGCTCGACGTAGAGTACGCCGAGGTTCGTGCACCATTCGAAGGCGTCTTGATCCGCAGATATACCGACGAGGGTGACTATGTCGACCGCGGCGAACGGGTCGTTCGCATCATCGGAGACCGCAATCTCGAAATAGAAGCGGAGGTTCCGTCGCAGCGCCTGCCGGGCCTGGAGGTGGGCCGGACCGTCCAGATCATGTTGGACGACGACTCAAAGCACGAGGCTACAGTGCGGGCGGTGCTGCCGTCGGAAAACCCGCTGACCCGGACACGGACGGTGCGGTTCGAGCCCAAATTCGAACCGACGTCCCAACAGCTTGTCCATTCCCAGTCGGTTCAGATCGCCGTTCCGCTCGGCGGCAACCGGCGGGTGCTCACGGTGCACAAGGACGCGATCCTTAAACGCCAGGGCAGCGATCTCGTCTTCGTCATAAGCGGCGATGTCGCGGAGCCCCGCCCGATTCGTTTGGGCGAGTCGGTTGGCAGCCGCGTGGAAGTGCTGGGCGGTCTCAAGGCCGGCGACCAGGTCGTGGTACGCGGCAATGAGCGTCTTCAGCCGGGCGCAAAGGTGCGCGTCGAAAAAGGCGCAACATGAATCTAATCCGCCTATCGATCGAGCGCCCCAGCGCAGTGATCGCAATTGTGCTGATGGTGGTGATGTTCGGCTTCGTCGCGCTGGAGACGATTCCGATCCAGCTCGCGCCTGATGTCGAAAGCCCGCAGATTACGGTCACCACACTTTGGTCTGGAGCCGCGCCCGCGGAAGTCGAGCGCGAAATCACGATCCGTCAGGAAGAAGTCCTCAAGGGCATTCCCGGCCTAACGGAGATCACCAGCCGATCCGAACAGGGCCGTTCGGAGATTAAGCTCGAATTTGCGGTGGGCAGCCGGATGGACCGGGCGCTGCTGCTGGTCTCGAACCGTCTCGACAGGGTGACCGGATACCCGGATGAGACCGATGAGCCGACGCTCAGAACGGCTGGCGCCGAGGACAACGCCATTGCCTGGTTCATCATCACGCGGGAGCCCGGGAACGAGCGCCCGATCCAGGAATATGGCGACTTCGTCGACAATGTCGTCAAGGACCGCATTGAGCGTGTGGTGGGGGTTGGCGACGTCACCATTTATGGCGGCAGCGAGCGCGAGATCGAAGTCGTGGTCGAGCCCGAGCTGCTGGCGCGTTACGGGCTCACCGTCTCCCAGGTTCTGGACGCCTTGCGCCGCGCCAATGCAGCCATCAGTGCGGGCGATGTCGATGAGGGCAAGCGCCGCTATGTGGTGCGCACCGAGGCCGAGCTCAACACGCTGGAGGCGATCCGCAACGTTGTGCTGCGCTCGATCCGCGACGAGGGGACCGGCAGGCTTGCGCGGGTAACCATATCGGACGTCGCCAATGTCAATTTCGCCTACAAGAAACCGACTTCGAAAATCCGTCTGCTCGGCGAGGAGGCGCTCGCCTTCAACGCCAAGCGAGAGACGGGTGCGAATGTCATCGAGACCATGGAGGGCATCGAGGAGGCGGTCGAGGAGCTGAACCAGGCATCGGTGCCGCGTGAGGGCCTGATCTTGCGCCAGGTCTATGACGAGACCGTCTACATCAAGTCCTCGGTCCAGCTGGTCCAACAGAACATCTATATTGGCGGCACGCTTGCGGCCCTCATTCTGTTGCTGTTCCTGCGCTCCTGGCGGGCCACCCTGATCGTCTCGCTAGCCATTCCGGTATCGGTGATCGGCTCATTCGTGGCGATGGCGGCGCTTGGCCGTTCGATCAATGTGATCTCGCTCGCCGGCCTTGCCTTCGCGGTCGGCATGGTGGTCGACGCGGCAATCGTGGTCCTGGAAAACATTTACCGGTTGCGGGAGGCAGGCAAGCCAGCCCGGATAGCGGCCTATGAGGGCACCCGGCAGGTCTGGGGGGCGGTGCTGGTTTCAGCCCTTACCACGGTGATGGTCTTCATTCCGATCCTGATCATGGAACTGGAGGTGGGGCAGCTATTCCGGGATATCGCGGTTGCCATATCGGTCTCGGTACTGCTCTCGCTGCTGGTCTCGGTCACGGTCCTGCCGGCGCTCGCCAGCCGCTTGCTGGATAATTCGAAAAAGAAGAAGCGCGGACAAATCACCAAATGGCTGAAACGCCATGGCGTGCCATTGCCGTCGGGCCGGTCGCGGCTGCCCATCGTCAACTTGGATCTGAGCAAGCAGAAGAAGCGCAAGATTGCCCAATGGGTGCACTGGCCGCTCGACATGGTTGACCGCTTCGCCTCCGATTTCGTCGCGATAACCCTCGACTACACGCGCTACGTCACGCGGAACAAGCGCGCGGCGCTCGGCGTCGTATTGGGAGTCTCGCTGACCACGAGCCTGGCGGCCTACATCTTCCTGCCCAAACTGGAATATCTGCCCGACGGCAACCGCAATCTGATGTTCGGCTTGGTGCTGCCGCCGCCAGGCTACAATTTGGAGACCACAACCGGCATCGCCGAGCGCATAGAGGACGACATCCGTCCCCTCTGGAAGTCGGTCTCCGGGCCCGATGCGGAATGGGACGAGCCCCCGAAAATCGACCGCTTCTTCTTTGTGGCATCCCGCGCCTCGACATTCTTGGGCGCGGTTGCGGTGGATCCCAGGCGCGCGCCCGAACTCAGAGAGGTGCTGTCGGAGCCAGTCTTCAAGGAGCCGGGGACCTTTGCGATTATCAACCAGCTTTCGATATTCAGCCGCGGTCTCGGTGGCGGACGGAAGATCGAATTGGATATCTCGGGTCCTGATCTCGAAACCATTTTGAATGTGGCGCTGAAGGCTACGGGGCGCATCGCAATGTTGCTGCCGATGGATCAGGGCAACCAATTCCGCCCAAATCCCGGACTGGAGCTCGGCGCGCCGGAGGTGAGGGTCGAGCCGGACCGGCTCAAACTGGCGGATAACGGCGTCACGGCGCGGGAGCTCGGCGAAGCCGTCGACGCTTTCAATGACGGATTGCGCGTGATCGAAGTGACGGTTGGCAATGACCGTATCGACCTGATGTTGAAGGGCCCCATCGACGACATTGTCTCGACCCAGGGCGTGGCTCATCTTCCCGTGGTAACAGCTGGTGGCCAGATCGTTCCGTTGTCCTCAATGGCAGACGTCTCGATCACCGCGGGGCCCACCGAGATCCGCCATCGGGAGCGGGAGCGTACGGTCACACTCGAGATCGTGCCGGCGCCCCAGGTGCCGCTGGAAACCGCATTGGACTTGGTGAACAAGGACGTGATCGCACCGCTTCGAGCGGAGGGGCTGCCGCCGGGCGTCAAGCTGCAGATCTCTGGCACCGCCGATAAGCTGACCCAGACATGGGACGCCATGGTCCGCGATCTGCTCGTGGCCATCATCATTGTCTATCTGGTGATGGCGATCCTGTTCGAGAGCTTCGTCTATCCCCTCATCATTCTGCTATCGGTGCCGCTGGCGGCGGCTGGGGGCGTGGCCGGTCTGGTCATGCTGAACTTCTTCATGTACCAGCCGCTCGACATGCTCACATTGCTCGGCTTCGTGATCCTGGTCGGCATTGTGGTGAACAACGCCATCCTGCTGGTGCACAGGACGCTATTCCATTTGCGCGAGGATGGGATGGCCCCGGACAAAGCCATCCTGGAAGCCACCCGGAACCGGATTCGGCCGATCTTCATGTCGACGCTGACATCGGTGTTCGGGATGCTGCCGCTGGTGCTGTTCCCGGGCGCGGGTTCGGAGCTCTATCGCGGTCTTGGTTCCGTGGTGGTTGGCGGCCTTTCGCTCTCGGCGATTCTGACACTGCTGATCGTGCCTCCGATGCTGACCCTGGTGGTGGGCCCGCTGGAAGCAGGCGCAGAGAAGCGAATCGCCAAGGGCGACGGCACGCGGGAAGCAGCGCCCGCCGAGTAAGCACGTTCTCGGACGATGCGGCTTGGCCGCGGCCATGACCAAAAGGTCTCGCGTCGCGCTAGTGTTTTTGGCGAATTCTCATGGATCAGCGGATCAAGACCAGCGAGCTTCGCAGCGGCCAGACCGATCAGGCCTCGCGCGAAAACCGCGTGTGCCGGCTCTCCGATGGACGGCTGCTGGGTTACGCCGATTACGGCGCCGCGGATGGTATTCCCATCATCGCCCTTCACGGCACGCCGGGCTCGCGTTTGATGTTTCAACTGGCGGACTGGCCGGCACGGGAGCGCGGCTTGCGGCTTGTCGCGCCCGAGCGTCCAGGTTACGCGCTCTCCTCCGAGCAACCCGGACGCGCTCTGGCCCACTGGCCGGATGACGTCGCCGAGCTCGCCGATCAATTGGACATAGACCGGTTCGCGGTCGCGGGGGTATCGGGCGGCGGCGCCTACGCAGCGGCCTGCGCGACCATGCTTGGATCACGCATATCCGCCACGGCGCTGGTCTCTCCGGTGGGTCCCTTCGGGCACGCGGAACTATTGCCGCGGCTCACCATTGCCGAGCGCCATCTCTTCGTGACCATTGCCCGGTCGCCATGGCGCAGCCGGCTGCTGTTCGGTTCGCTGCGTTGGTTTCAGAACAACGCGCCGGGACTGGCCGTGGCCGCGATCGTCTCCCGCTCGGGCGTGGAGGACAAAGCAATTCTGCGACGCCCGGAAATCGTCGCCAATCTGATCGAGGCCCTGAGCGAAGGGCTGCGTCCAGGTCTGTCGGGCGCGATGCAGGATCTGCGGCTCTATTCGACGCCTTGGAACCTGCCCCTAGAGCAAGTGAAAACGCCTTGCGCAAATTGGCACGGCCAGGCGGATCACATCGTCCCGTTTGCAGCGGCCGAGGCGCTTGCCCGGCAAATGCGAAGTTGCGAGCTCGTGCCGCTCCCCGAAGCGGGTCATTATTGGGTCTACGATCACTTCGACGAAGTGCTCGATTGGCTCGCCAAGCATGGGCGTTGAGGAGACCGGCCGCCCCATGAAGTCCGCCTTTACCCATTGCGCGCTGCACGTCCGGGACACCGACGCCGCGATCGCGTTCTACGGCTCCTATTGCGGCATGGAGGTGGTCAGGGAGCACGGGTCGACGCCAGAAGAGCGTACCGTATGGCTTGCGGAGCCCGGCCGCGCCCGGGACTTCGTGCTGGTATTGGTTTCGGGCGGAAAAGGCCATCGGCAAGATCCTGGCGATATGACGCATCTGGGCTTCGCTGTTGCGAGCCGGGAAGACGTCGACGCCATTGCAGAGCAGGGCAGGGGGGCGGGATTTCTCTACTGGGAGCCACAGCAACACGGTGATCCGGTGGGCTATCTTTGCGCCCTCAAGGACCCCGACGGCTATATTGTGGAATTCAGCTACGGCCAGCCATTGGGGCCGGGAGCGAACAGTGCTTGAGAAGGATATTGTGAGATGGATCGGGTAAGAATGCTGGCCGCGGCCACGCTGCTGGGCATTGGAGTGCTTCTGCCGGAGGCTGCCGCTGCGGCGGATGAGATCAGTCAAGAGGACATCGTATCGGTGCGCTCGAAGGAGAGCACCATCGTGAAGCAGGGCATCCCGCAGTTTCATGGGATATCGGGCCGCACAGCGAATTCCGAAGCCATATCGATGCACAAGGTCACGATTCCGCCGGGCGGTAGAGCCAAGCCCCACGTGCATAAAGGCTACGAAACCGCGGTGTATCTGCTCAAGGGACGGGTCAAGACGCTCTACGGCGAGGACCTGAAGAAGAGCGTTGTCAACGAGGCGGGGGACTTTCTATACATCCCCGCCGACGTGCCCCATCAGCCGATCAATCTGAGCGACACCGAGACGGCGGAGGCCATCGTGGCGCGAACCGATCCTAACGAACAGGAAAGCGTCCACGACTATCCCAATTGAGTGATTGGGCGCTTTGTTGGCGAGGCTGGATGTCGAAGCGGCAACCTGCTTCAATGGAGCGTTGGATAAAACGGGTTAGGCATCTCCACATTCTCATGCGCTACATAATTGCTGCTATTGCCGGCCTCGCAGTTGCGGGGCTCCCCGCTCTTGAGCTAGAGGGCCAAATAACCGCCGGAGAATTGCAGGCCCGGCCTGCAATTGGTGGGCACTTGTCTGTGGCCACTCAGCGCTCGGATATGGCGCCAATCCCGGTTCAGACCGAGGAGAGGTCGAGCGAGACCATCGCCGATATCCCGTTCGACAAGTGCCGGGAGCTGATGCGCGAAAAAATCGCCGAGCTGAAGGCCGATCCCATGGGCGTCATAAGCATTTTGAACACGGGCTTCATGAAGATCACCCGAGTCTGCACCGATCCGGGAGACGTTCTATTCACGTGTTCCGAGGCTGATAAATGGTTGGTGATTACCACCAGCCAGGTTAGCGGCGATAAGCGCTGCCAGTAGATGCTGTCGCCGCTGGCGTCAGCTGCGGCTTCGCGGCCCTGCGATCAACCAGATGATGAAGCCGACAAACGGCAAGATCAGAACCAGCAATATCCAGACGACCTTGGCGCCGGTCGATGCGCTGCTTTGCGCGATGTTGAGGATGGCCCAAATGACCAAACCAAGCAGGATCAGCCCGAGCGGGCCTGCGAATTCGATTCCCATGGCAGTGTCTCCCCATTAGCGATTTGCGCCGGCGCCGAATCTGGCGTCCACTTCATTGTAATCATAACTGGCCATGTGAGACGAGGCCCGTGCCGGGCATTTGCGCTATTGCAAGGAGTTCGAAATTGGCTGCCGCGGCTCGCTGATTTGTATCCGGCCGTCGGGGTCGCCGTTAGCTCGATGTCATGGCGTTGGCGCAATTGGGCCATCGGAGGGGACTAGGCTAGCCGGTGCCGAATACCCTTCGATGGGCGAATTCAAGGAGGTCGAGATGTCAGACGGGATGGAGGTCACTGGCCGTTGTCTCTGCGGGGCAACGGGACTCACAGCAAAAAGCGCACGGCCCAGTGTCGGTGCGTGCCATTGCAGTATGTGCCGCAAATGGACCGG
>JGI24023J19991_10000830_pt1 | contig 24307 bp, 23 predicted proteins | sample Cruoilmetagenom1_FD_19991 | JGI IMG/M metagenome (IMG submission 19991) | reverse complement strand
CTTTATCCCCTGGGCTGCCTTTACTGCTACCTCCCCTGCTTTCTCACAATCCCTGATCCATGCCCCAGGCGCTCCAGCAATTAGGTCGTCCACAATCTTATCCACCGGGTCATCGGTCCTATCAGGTAAGCCCACATTCCTCTCTTTACTTATCCAAATGAGCCGGCTGTCTACACTCTGGGCATCAGCCAGAATGTCAAAGTGTAGGCAAGAACTACTGGCTACAATGACATCGGCCAGGCCACTTCTTATCGTTTTACTTGCTTTGACCATCCCAGTGATGACTCGACACCGATCGTAGAATCGGGCAATATCATCACCCGCTGGGCCGATGCCACAGATCTCTATTTGCTCGGTTAATTCCTTCTCCTTAAGATAGTTCGCTGCCACCCAGCCAGGGAGAAAGTTATCCCCCACAAACAAGATCACCGGCTTGCCGGCCTCCAGGCTACCTAAGCCACCGTTTACCATCCAGGGGAAATATTCCAGATCATTTATATCATGGTCGGCGGCATTAGCTAAGCCAAAGCAGCTCATCTTCACCAGCTCAACTATATCTTGAGTCACAATCAACATCGAGCCAGCATGGAAGGCCATCCCTTCGAAGTCGGCCACACTACCTGTGCCTTGAAAACTGGCCACCAGGAGCTTATTCAACTGTTCCTCAACATAGGACTGGGCCCTATTCATGTCAGCCAGATTTTTCTCCCTCATACCGGTAAAGAGACGGATTTGAGATACATCAACATAGTCCTCAAGTACACCCCAGTCAACGGCTTTATCCTTGCCGAACACCTTAATAGCATAGTTAACCACTTCACGAGTATCGATCATCTGACTGAGGCAACCCCGACATGCTGAGCGCAGGTTTAGCTTGGCCTGGTAGGCTTCAAATTCCAGCCCGCATTTCCCCTTAGCCTTCTTTAGATTGCACGGCCCCATGTGACAATCATGGCAAATCTCCTGGGGCTCGGTGTATAGAGGGGGATACCGGCTTATCATAAAGTCTTTGTCCCACTCCGCGATATCAGCGGCGTCAGAAAAGGGAAACATCCGGTCATCAAACTGGATATAGTGCTCAGCGTGCCAATCCGTCTCAATTGCTTCAATCACAATATCTTCTACCCCACGGATATCACGAACCACTGTAGCGGCATCAATCTCTAAGCCTGAATTGCCAACCCTGACCATCCTCTTCTTTTTTTCTTCCAATCGGAGTCGCCTCGTTCCTAATAAAGCATTATCAATTCTTTGCCCCGCAATTACACCTTCGTCTTCTCTGGTTTTTTACCTCCTGTCCTAAAATACATAGGTTTAGCCATCCCGCGGAGAAACTTTGTGGGGAAGAACCTCTGTATGCTGAATTTATTAGCAAACTCCTCTCTTGTCAACATCCTGCCATCAGGTGCTACTTGCTTTGTTACCCTCACCCGTTCAATCTCCCAGCCGTGCTCTTCGCGCAGCTTCTTGAGCATCGCTGGCTTCTGTCTCTGCGGTAAGTCGAGATCACTCCTAACATATTGATGCCAATCATCAGGATACTCACCAAATGCTCTATTACAAACTTCGATATAAGTCTCTAAATTAGGCTGCCGGGCATCAAAAACCATGCACGGCTTATTCCCTACGATCACGATTGTAGCTATTGCCTCCTCTTTGGTCTCCACCGGAATAATCATATGCTTTGGCGCTGGCTCATGATGTCTCTTCTCATCCGGCGCCATATCTTTATAATCCCCCGCTCCTCCTCCGGCCATCATTATATATGACCACCACCTTTCCCAATCCCATTTATTGCCCAACAAGAAGCGCTTCCAGCCAAAGGCGGAGGCTGGGCCAACAACAACTGGCGCACCAGATCGAGCCCAGGCTGTTGCTAGGTTCCGCATCCTCTCAGAGAGAGCACCCCAGATGATCAAGGGCTGCCCAATGAGACAATGATACATATCTGCTATAGGAGCGAAGTTGGCGTAGAGCGAGATAGCTGGACCGGTGCGGGACCACTTTAGTCCCTGGTCAATGATAAGCGAGGCGGCTGGGCATCCCCCATGATTTATCAGGCACCTTGCTGCCACATCCGAGCCATACTTCTCAAAGATGAATTTGCCTTCAGCCTTATCGAAGTAACGAGCAACCTCATTAGCAGCACAACCGCAAACATGGACAGGGCAGTTGCGCCCGACCAGCTCATCAGCCATCCAGCCAATATCCTCTACACTTTTGGCATCACCACAACCCATAATATGATACCAACCCGGGGAATTCGACAACATCCCCCAAGCCCCCCCCATTGCCTCCGTCCGGCATGTTGCTCCCCTTCCAGCTCGCATCACAAACTTGTCCTCTGGAGCTCGTTTCCCTTGGGAGGCGATGATCAGATCAAGTATCCTGATGTTCTGCGGACATACCTCCTCACACTTATGACAAAAATAACACCCTTCCTCTACCTTGGCCAATGCCCCCAGGCCCTCTTGGGCTACTTTCCGTAAGCTTTTGCCAATCATCAGACTATTGGGACAGACATTAAAGCAAAGATCGCAATCTTGGCGACATTTCTTCGCCTCTTTTTTCACCTCATCTTCAGAGAGAAGATAGCCACTTATGGGCTTTCGCTTTATCCCCTGGGCTGCCTTTACCGCTACCTCACCCGCCTTCTCACAATCCCTGATCCATGCCCCAGGAGCTCCAGCGATCAGATCCTCCACAATCTTATCCACCGGGTCATCGGTGCGATCAGGTAAGCCGACATTCCTCTCTTTGCTTATCCAGATCAGCCTGCTTTCTACACTTTGGGCATCCGCTAGGATATCAAAGCTTATGCAGGAGCTACTGGCTACAATGACACCGGCCAGGCCACTCCTTATCGTTTTACTCGCCTTAACCATTCCAGTGATGACCCGGCACCGATCATAAAATCGGGCGATATCATCACCCGCTGGCCCGACACCACAAATCTCTACTTGCTCGGTGAGTCCCTTCTCCTTAAGGTAGTTTACCGCCACCCAGCCAGGGAGGAAATTATCCCCCACAAACAAGATCGCCGGCTTGCCTGGCTCCAGGCTGCCTAATCCGCCGTTTACCATCCAGGGGAAAAATTCCAGGTCATTTATATCGTGGTCGGCGGCATTAGCTANGCCAAAGCAGCTCATCTTCACCAATTCAGCTATGTCTTGAGTCACGATCAGCATCGAAGCAGCATGGGAGGCCATCCCCTCGAACTCGACCACACTCCCTATGCCCTGGAAACTGGCCACCAGGAGCTTATTCAACTGCTCCTCAACATAAGACTGGGCTCTATTCATGTCGGCCAGACTTCTCTCCTGCATGCCGCAGAACAGACGAATATGGGATACATCGACATAATCCTCAAGCATGCCCCAATCAACTGCTTTATCTTTACCAAATATCTTGATGGCGTAGTTTACTACCTCTCGAGTATCCATCATCTGGCTGAGGCAGCCCCGACATGCTGAGCGCAGGTTTAGCTTAGCCTGGTAGGCTTCAAACTCCAGCCCGCACTTCCCTTTGGCCTTCTTCAAATTGCACGGCCCCATGTGACAATCATGGCAAATCTCCTGAGGCTCAGTGTATAAGGGGGGGTAGAAGGTTCCCAGAAACTCCCTGTCCCAATCCGCTATATCGGCGGCATCAGCGAAGGGAAACAGCCGCTCATCAAACTGGATATAGTGCTCCATGTTCCAATCTGTTTCTATCGCCTCGGCTACAATATCCTCTACCCCGCGAATATCATGAACCACAGTAGCCGGATCGATCATATAATCTGAGCGCCCGATGTGGACCATCCCTCTCTTTTTCTCCATATGATCCCTCCTTCTTGTAAACTTTTATCTAGTAACCCTAATCTGAATTGCCTCCCCTTCAAGAACCTAACCTGCTCTTCCACGCCTAGTTTTGCTACGATTCCGCTTTGCCTGAGAACTAAGTTATAAATACCCCTAATAGGTAATAGGCTCATCTACCAGTTTTTGAGTGCTAATCTAACATAATAGCAATACCCCACACCTCGGGGGAGGGAAGCCTTCTACAGCACCTCTTATCCCCTTAGCTACCTGACGCTTCCCCTCATAGATATTGTTACCCCACCCAAGGGCCCTCTGAACTACCCCCATTAGTAGGCGGTGGGTTCCGCCTGCCCTACAAAGCATTTGGGACACACCTTCCTTACTTCCTTTCCCTTGCGTAGAGGGGATAGAGAGGTGTCCGCTTTAACCATAGAGCGCGGGTTGTAATCCATGAGGTGTAAAACCTTGGCGCAGCCATCACACAGCGGAACACCACAATTGGCGCAAGTAAGTGTTGCCTCACTTTTATTACACACCGAACAAAGTTTCACCTCAGCCATAGTAAGCCTCCTTTATCTATTTTTAGCCAGAGGAATGGGCAGCCATCCTTTCTTCAATAAGAGTACTGGTCAAGCTTTCAGCGCCGACGAAATAGGTTCTCCCTTTACCTATCCGGGCTATCCTTCGCATCAGCTCTGGGTCGGCTGATTCCTCATTGATGCACACGGTGGAAATGGTAATCCCTTTCCTTGCCGCTCCGGCTGCCTGCCTGAGAGCATATTTCTGAGGAGAGGGATGGGGCACGTTGGCATCTCCATCGGAGATGAGGATAATGTGCTGGTTGGCACGCCCCCGCCGATGGTGGCCGAAAAGCTCAGTTGCCTTCATAATTCCATAGCCGATATTAGTGAAGGCGTTTACATGTAGATCGAGGTCAATTATCCGCCTGGTTAGCCGATGGGGATTTGCAGTGATATCCACTACCACACCGGCCAGATTTGAGAAGGATACTACCCCTACCCTATCTCCATAGCGAGAGGCAGCCAGCGACAAGGCAATTGCCGACTGTTTAGCATACCAAAGTTTGGCCAACTGACGCATCGTCCCTGATAGGTCAACCAGCAAGATCATATCCATCTTGGCACGAATATCCTTGGTGGTAACCATGATATCATCCTTAGTTATCTCCTCCCGCCGATTGTGGATCGCCTCCCTGATACTCTCCTTTAGGGAAATATCTCGGTATCTATCACCAAAGCGGAAGTGCCTGGTCCCCACCTCCCTTCCTTCACCAATGCTCAATCTCTTGCCGGTGCTATGCCTTCCATAGCCGGAGACATAGCTTCTTCCCCATAATTTGGGGGTCAGCCTCTCCAAAAGCAGATTGATCCCCTTCCGGCTTAGCTCCCAGCCGAAACCGGTATGCTCCAGGATCTTACATCGCTCCAGATATTCCAAACTCTGGGCCAATGCCTCCCTCTCCAGCTCTCGCCTCATCCTCTCTATCCTCTCCTCACGCTTTCTCACCTCATCTAAATCCAGCAGCATCTCCTCGGTGATGTTGTCTGCCCTGAATCGCTCTGGATAAAGCTCTTCTAGGTGCTGCATCATCTGCTGCATCAGTTGCGCCAACTTGGAGTCAGAGTGATACTGTACCCTTTTTAGCAGCATATCGAAGGCACCACTCCTGAGCGGTATCCTAAACTTCGCATCGCTGGCAATCTCCTCAACCAGGGCAAGCATATCCTCCTTGGAGAGGCCAATTTCTTCCTCTCCCTCAGCCCCCAACACTTGATCAAGAATCTCCTCAATAATTTTCTCTCTTTTCCCCGGGAGGTCAGCATGGGGGGCAAGTTCCAGGCGATGAGGTAGAGAGGGAAATGCCCCTGCTCTCAAAAGTTCCCCTTCATCAACATCCTTTATCTCTTGAAAAGTGGACATGAGCTCAGTATACCTAAGTGTTCCCCGTGTGCTCACACCCCGGTCCACTTCGGCATGCGTCCTCGTCCGGCCAACAACATCCACTGCCTTATCCACAATGGTCTCAGCCAGCATCTCCCCTGGCTGAACCTCCGCCAGGTTAGCTAGAACTAGCTCTTTCTCTCGGGTAGCGTCATCCACATAGCCAAGGGTGATTACATCAAAATACTCCAGGATGCCTAGGGGTAATAGACCCAAAACCTTCTCATTGCCAGTAGCTAGCACCAATATGTCTAGGGGTATCTTTTCATCATAAGCCCCGATAGTTATTGTGCCCCCCTCCAGGGCATAGAAAAGAGTGTTTAACACTCTCTCTGGCATCCTATCTATCATGTCGATAAGTAGTATACCCCGATTAGCTCTGAGGAGCTTACCCGGAGAGAAGGCCAAAACAGAATAGATACCCTCCCGTAAGGCAGTATCGGGGTCCAGAGCGCCAATCAAATCTTCAGGGACTAGCTCTCCTCCACCTTGCACCCGCTTTACTCGTTCGCTTGCCGGAAGGATACGCACTGTCGAGCTTTTACCCTGGCTCATTTTTGCCAGGCACCACGGACAAGTGGGCGAGCTTGGCAGGCAATTTAAGGGGCAATCCTCCACCACCTCAATATCAGCTAAGATACTGCTGAGGCGATTGGCCACCACTGTTTTGCCACAACCAGGGGGGCCAAGTATCAAAAGGTGATGTCCACCGCTAAGGCTGGAGAGGATAGCTTCCTTCTCCTCATCTCTAATTTGCAGACCATGAAACAGAGCTTGCTTAAACTCCCCACCACCTTGCTGAATGGAGGTGAAAATTTCCTCTCTAAGCATATTTTACATCCTCCCCCTCAAGGCTATTTATAGTCTCCCACCCAACCTTGCATAATGTCCCCTCCTCTACCTCCCTCCCCTGGCGAGGGAGGAGTATAAGGGATTTTGCGGCTAACTACAGTTTCCTTTCGGGGTGCTTGCAGTATTTGTCCCTAAAAACCGCCGTAGGGGCGGACAGAAGATGTCTGCCCCTACCGTCTTAGGTATCTCTTACTCGTACCCAGGCCAATCATCACCAGGGAGTGGCACCTCTTGTGGCTGGGGCTCGCCATTTACCCAGTATTTCTCCACGATGGGGTGCTTCTTTTTGCGCAGCACCTCTATCAGCTCAACTGGATCTATGGTATCCTCCTCGGTGGCGATGGCATTATAGACCTCCTCGGGAATGCTATCGGCAAGCTCGAGTTTAAGATCCTTGGGCAGCCAGACTATGCGATTCCAACCACCATCCCCCTGGATAAACCTGGGAGTCCTCATAGATAAAACAGCCAACCCCTTGAAGCCATGGTTCTGGCTCCCACCACTCATCAAGCCAGCCATCTTGGAGAAGGTAAGCCCTATTGGTGTATCTCCAAAATACCTTCTTTGAACAAGTCCGATCCCATCAACCTGAGGGATATAGAAGCCTCCCGCTTCAAATCAACCTCAGTTGGTGGTCGAATACTTGATGATAGAATGGAGATGAAAATGCTTATGACGGTGCCCCGACTTCTCCCATATGGCCTCATCAATACCTTTGTACCAGCCCAGCATTGAGTCAAACACCTCACCTCTAGGGGCTTCAAAGATGTACCCTTGGGGGTCCATCTCATAGATTGACTTGCAGGCGGCATAGGTTACCATGCCACAGTAAGGGACGATACTCGGCGTGACGATACAAGCATGGTTAGGAGCGATCATGCGGCACAGGGTGCAGCCATAAAACATATCCACATCCTCATCCACCATCTCCCTGGCCTTAGCCTCAATGGCCTCCCACTTTGGCCTGGTCTCTTTAAGCATTTCATCTATCAGGTCTGCTCCGCCCATCTCCGGGGTGGCCACTACGAATCTGACCTCGCATGCCTCCACTATAGAGCACATAGTTAACACCGACGCCCGGATAGCTTGACCCAAAATCTTAAAGCTCATCTTGGGGGCTATCGCCTTACTTACCCTGATCCATATGGTATCCTTGGTGCCGGTGAACATCCAGCCCTCGGTCCACATGACCCCCATCAGTATTCCCCTCAGGGCATAATCGGTCTGCTCTTCCTTAAGCTCAGAGCCCCAAATCCTGATGGTCATCGCCAAGGGGTAAGTTACCTCTGGCTCCTGTTCTGGAATGTCAGGGCCAATTAGCTCTATCCTGCCATCAACGATGTCATCCTCATCTACCACTCTATAGGCATCGAAGAAGCTCATATAATTGGTTTTCGGCCGCCATACTCAGCCCAATATTCCCCTTTACGGACATGGCTGAGATACCTTGGCCCGGTACCAATATCCTCCATCCCCTCATAGGCTGCTTCCAAATCGGTATCCAACTGCCATACATGAGTTGGTGGAGGAAGCTTTGCTTTATACCAGGCTTTTGGTTCTGTACCCATCAATAACACCTCCTCTCTTTTTTTTATATACCGACTCCAAAGTCTTGCTCAAAAACCATCTCANCCNATATATCACCCCCCTTCTCTTAGGCAGCACAGCCCACCAGGCGCTGGCACATCTCACTTACTGCTATGGAGGCAGGCGAATCCTCAGGAAGCTCGATCACCGCCTTGCCCAAGATGTCGAACTCAGCTATTAGCGGATCATAAGGAATATAAGCCGCTATGTTGATCCCTTCATCTTCTGCCATCCTGTCCAGCAGCGGCTTGGCCTCCCCAGTTATCCTGTTGGCTACCACCATAACCTCGCTGAAGCTAATATAAAGCTCCCGAGATAGCTGCTGCACCCTTTTCGCTGTCAGTATGCCATTCATGGTAGCATCACTAACCGCAATCAACAGGTCAACATCCCGGGTAGTTCGCCGGCTTAAGTGCTCCAAACCTGCTTCGCAATCGATTACTACAAAATCATAATTATCTGCCCTTGAGTCTACTATCTGGCGCAGGATATTATTGATGACACAATAACACCCCTCGCCTTCAGAACGCCCCATCACTACTACATCAAAGGGGAGGGTCTCCTCGACAACATCCATCATGGCCCGCTCAAATGCCCCCGCCTTATCACTAGCCTCCGGGTGGCGTGCAGGCAGGTCTACAATCTGCTCCCGCACACCCCCTACTGTTTTACCGACCGCCACCCCTAAGGCTTGGGGAAGATTGGAATCAGGGTCAGCATCTACTGCCAATACACTCCCCCTCCGTGATAAATTCCTGATCAACAGGGCTGAGAGGTTGGTTTTACCTACTCCTCCCTTTCCTGAAACAGCAATAGTAAACCCTTTATTCACCTTCATACTAATATTACCCCGGATAACACCTTTCTGGCAAGCTCATCAATCAGGCCAAGTGGATCTTCATAGAATTTCGATTCTGGTGACGGTTTAATCCGGCTACCCATAGCTGAAATGGCCACCCGCCTGATGTCTTCTTTCTTCACCCTGCTGTAGCCACCCATTAATGCCAAAGCCTGCACCTTCTCATAGAGAGCCAGAGAGGCCCTGGGGCTTGCCCCTTGATCCAATTCCTTGCTCCACGGCTCCTCTCTGGTAGCTCTCACCAAGGTGATAATCGAATCTAGAACTTCTTCCGGCATCTCTACCCCATCAAACTTCAGCCCATAGCGTAATACTATCTCCCTCTCCCTCTCCTCTGTCTCCGGATAGCCCATCCTGACCACATCAAATCGATCGAGCAGAACATCGGAAAGCTCTTCTACCCCAGCGTGCTCCCTGGGATTCATAGTAGCAATCATGGCAAAATCCGCCGGGTAATCTACATCGTAGGGGCCAATAGTGGCAATGCCCTCCTCAAGAACCTGCAGCAAGGCATTCTGCAACTTCTCCGGCACCCGGTTGAGCTCGTCGAAAAATACTATCCCTCGGTTGCCTTTAAGCAGTTTGCCCGGGGTAAATGCTCTATAATCTTGAGGCCCATACTTAAAAGCTTGGGAAGGATCAATGTCGCCTAAAAGGTCTTCCGCAGTGAGATCAGGGGAGCCCTGGATGCGGATAAACCTCTTCTCCCCAGGAACCCCAACTGTTTCAATTTCTCCCTGGGCAGCTTTTATCCTGCAAAGAGGGCAAATTGGTGCTTGGGGATTACAATGATAAGCACAACCTTTTACAGTCACTAGAGAAGGTAGAACCGAGGCAATGTTTCTAGCTAGAGTTGTCTTCCCGATGCCGGGTGGGCCTTCGATCAATATATGATGCCCAGCCAGTAGCGAGGCGATAACCTTTTCCTTGGTGTCCTCCTGACCCACGATGGTAGAAAGCGGATCCTTCCCCTCTCTAATACCAGTTAGCAATGCCTCTTTTATCCCTTCAATCATTATTCACCTCTTTCATCCTAAAGTCTAAAGTAAACCCCCATGGGCGGCTGCCCACCAGCGAATCATGAAAATAGGTATGCCATTGCGAGGGGCAAGGCCCCGAAGCAAGCTCGGGGTAATGAGAGTGAGATTGCTTCCCACAGCCCCATTTTGCGGTAGCATTTCATAGGCTTCATCCACCACCGCTTTATGTCTTTGGGGGNNGGTACATTTCCATCACCAAACTCATCAGCCAGTAGTAATCCTGTCTCTGCCCAGCCGGCCTCCATAGGCTGGAAAGCCCGATATCCTTGATGACAGAACCGGGCATTAATGCTGCTCCTGCCCAGGGCGTCACATCCTCTTTAAGACCGCCCGGTAAGGATAACCCATGAGGAACCCTGGTTCTTCTTCACCTCCTGGGTGAAAATTTACCACAATCTAGATAGCTTTGCCCTTAGAGGGATACTTTCGGATTAGAGTATCTCCCGTCGGACTATCGCAGACAGGCTGTTCGGAAATCAGCTTTGAAGAGTTGGCGATCTCGGAGCAAAAATAAAACTGAGAGCGACTGGTTAAATTGGGAGTGAAGATTCTCGGGTCTGATCAAGGCGAAGCTGGAATGAAAGCTGAGGCAAAACTAAACAGCCTCGATCATAGTAGAGAGGTGAGCGCTATTAGATAAATATATAAAGGGAACGTTACTCAAACGAGCATATCTCCTTGCTTGTTCCAGCCCTTTATCTGGTGGTTCATTGCTTGCCTTAGCTTCCGTTAAGGCAACGGCGACAGGCTGGGTATTAATATTTACTCGAACACGTAGCAGATAGTCTGCCCGATATCGTTGTCTTCGCCTTGGCTTGCCATTTACAATGTCAATTCCCTGAGCAGTTTCCTCACGGTGAACAAGATCTCCTGTCCAGCCACCACTATGGAGAGATGGGTCGATCAGCTTTGCCTTCGTATCAGCTTCACTAAGGATCATGCTCTCCTCCCCAGTATTCAACGGCAAAACGCTCCATCCCCCAAACTCGAGAGCGATTATACAACAAGAGGAAATCAGAGCATACCTCCGTTGCGAAGCTAATAAAGCGTTTTTTCCTTCTTCAGCTCTGGCAAGCTCCTTAATAGCTTTCTCATTAAATCTCTCTGCTTCGCTGATAGACTTTTCATATCTCCTTGTCCCCCCATAGCAGCCTAAGCCAGCATCCCTCCATCAACATAAATGGTCTGCCCAGTGATGTAATTTGAGGCATCTGAGGCCAAGAATAAGGCAGCACCTACTATATCATCAGCTTCAGCAATGCGACCCAAGGGAACTCCAGCCTCGATGCCCTTAAGCACTTCGGGATTACCCCATAAGGGTTGGCTAAATTTTGTCTTCACCAAGCTGGGTCCGATGGCATTAACCCGGATGTTATATGGGGCAAGCTCAGTGGCCAAGACCTTGGTTAGCATAACAACACCAGCCTTAGCTATACTATAAGCCCCCAATCCAGGGGAAGCCTTCACCGCACCTGTGGAGGTGAGATTGATTATATTCCCCATTCTTTTCTCCACCATCACCTTGGCCACCGCTTGACTGGTAAGATAATACCCTTTGAGATCGACATTCATTATCTTATCCCAGCCATCCTCGCGAAGTTCAATAAGAGGGCGCATAATATTCATGGCAGCATTATTGACCAAGACATCCACAGTGCCGAATTCCCCTATCACCATTGACACCAGATTATCCACCTCGCTTTTTACCGCGATATTAGTTTGCACCACCAAACAGCGCTTCCCCAAAGCTCGAATTTCCTCAGCCACCTCCTCCAGCTCAGAAATGGTGCGCGCACATATTGATACGTCAGCCCCTGCTTGAGCAAAACCTAAGGCAATGCTTCGACCGATTCCCCTCCCTCCACCGCTAACGACGGCTATCTTACCTTCCAGTGAAAAACTTGGCAGCGACATAAGGCCTCCTTTATTGTGACGGGCTAACCTCCCTTAGTGTTTCTCGCAGTGCCTCATCGATGTGGTCGATAAAAATGAATTGAAGCGTTTCCTTTACTTGCTGGGGGACTTCTTCCAAATCTCCTTCATTCTCCTTGGGGAGAATTACCTTCTTAACTCCGGCCTGATGGGCAGCTAACACCTTCTCCTTTATCCCTCCTATAGGCAATATCTTCCCTCGCAGGGTGATCTCTCCGGTCATCCCCACCTTTTTACTCACTGGCCGCTTAGTTAAGGCAGAAATTAAAGCCACTGCCATAGTAATGCCCGCTGAAGGCCCATCTTTGGGAATAGCACCAGAGGGGACGTGAATATGAACATCGGTCTTTTCGTAGAAATTGTCCCCAACTCCTAAAGAAGGGGCTATGGAGCGAGTATAGGTAAGTGCTGCTCGAGCTGATTCCTGCATCACCTGACCTAGCTGACCGCTAAGAGTAAGATTACCCTTCCCGGGAATCAAACTAGCTTCCACAAAAAGGACTTCCCCCCCGGTTGGTGTCCAGGCCAGCCCGGTGGCTACCCCAACCTCATCAGCCTCTTCGGCCAGTTCATGGCGAAATTTTTGCGGCCCAAGAAAGTCATGAAGCTTATCCGCGGTAACCACTACAGGTTCAGCAGAGCCCTCAGCCACTCGCCGGGCTACCTTGCGGCAAATAGCTCCAATCTCCCGTTCTAGATTCCTTACCCCAGCCTCCCGGGTATAGTTCCTGATTATGGCTGATACAGCTTCATCATCAAATTGAAGCTTCTCGGCATCAAGGCCATTTTCGCCAAGTTGCCTCGGGATGAGGAACTTTGTGGCAATATGCAATTTCTCTTGTTCGGTATAACCAGGGAGCTCAATCACCTCCATCCGATCCTTGAGGGCGGGAGGAATAGGGTCGATGATATTGGCTGTGGTGATAAACATCACCTTTGACAGATCAAAAGAGGTATCCATGTAATGGTCGACAAAGGCGCAGTTTTGCTCTGGATCCAAAACCTCAAGGAGTGCTGCTTGTGGATCACCTCGAAAGTCAATCCCTACCTTATCAATCTCGTCGAGCATGAATACCGGGTTGTTAGATTCAGCACGGCGGATCCATTGGATAATTCTCCCTGGCAGGGCGCCGACGTAAGTGCGCCGATGCCCGCGGATTTCCGCCTCATCTCTGATGCCTCCTAAAGACATGCGGACAAATTTCCTTCCTAGGGCACGAGCAATCGATTGACCTACTGAGGTCTTCCCTGTCCCCGGAGGTCCCACAAAACAGAGGATAGGGCCCTTCATATCCGGTTTCAGTTTTCGTACTGCTAGATAATCGAGTATCCTTTCTTTCACCTTATCTAAGTCATAATGATCCTCATCCAGAACCTTAGCTGCTTGGGCAATATCCAAATTGTCCTCGGTGCTCTTTGACCAAGGGAGAGCGGCCAGCCAATCAAGGTAGGTTCGGGACACCGTGTACTCGGCAGCCGCCGGGGGCATCTTAGCTAAGCGATCCAGCTCTCGCTCTGCCTCCTTTTGGGCCTCAGGAGGCAGTTTGGCCTGCTCGATTTTTTGCCTAAGTTCTTGAATTTCTATGGTGCGCTCGTCAGCTTCGCCCAGCTCTCGCTGGATTGCCTTTAATTGCTCTCGCAAGAAGAACTCCCGCTGCGTCTTATCCATTTCACCCTTGATCTGTGATTGAATCTTGCTCCCCAACTCTAGAAGCTCCAGCTCTCTACTGATGTAGCCGGTTAGTTTCCTAATGCGTTCAGCCACATCCAGCGTCTCTAGTATCTCTTGTCCTTCTTCACGGCTGAGGTTGATGTAAGCAGCCACAAAGTCAGCAAAACTCCCCGGCTCCGATATGTTCATTGCAGCAATGCTCAACTCATCGGGGAGATTGGGGGCAAGCTGAACTACTTTCTGGAACTGGGCAGAAAGATTTCTGGTTAAAGCCTCAAGCTCAGTGCTCTTTTCCACCCTCTCCTCAATCACCTCCACCTTGGCTCTAAGATAAGGCTCGGTTTGAGTTATCTGGATTAGGCGAATTCTCGACAGCCCGTGCAATAAGAGACGAGTGGAGCCATCGGGTAATTTAAACATTCGGGCAATTAAAGCTGCCGTGCCTATGGAGTAGAGATTATCGAGACTGGGTTGCTCCGCAGCACGCTCAGCGAAAATACCTACAATCTTGTCACCAGCTACCGCCTCATCGATAACTCGGATTAATTTTTGCTCCCCGGTGGCTAAGGGGATTACGATAGACGGATAGACAATGTTTTCCCCGCTAGGGAAGATAAGCAGTTCCTCGGGGATGGGCACCCTGGTAACCCGAGCAGTCTTATCCTCATCTACTGCTGTCATCGATCTCACCCCCTGATGAACTTTTTACTCAAAAGTAGCTTTTATTTCTACCCGAAAGGTCTGTTCCACTGCTGCCTTTGGGAGGTTGACTACTAAAAGACCGTCTTCATAGGAAGCCTTAGCTCGGCTAGGGTCCACTGGCGTTGGCAAAAGGATGCTTCGCTCAAAGAACCCTTTGTGAATCTCCATCTGATAGTATGTCCTCCTCCTTGAAGTGAGGGTATCTTTTCTTTCCCCCCTAATAACTAAGGTATTGCTATCAACAACCAGCTCAAACTCCCCTTGCCTCACTCCAGCCAGTTCTACCTGTACTGTCACCTCTTCGCCCGTCTCGTAGACATCCATAGCTGGCTCCCACATGCCTGGCGAGAAGCGTATCGGCGGTGGCTTAGAGCTACCTAGATAACTAAGCAACCGTTCCATCTCTTTCTGCATACTATTAATATTGATCAACCAATCATAACGAAAGCCAACCATCATCCCCCCTGTTAGACTGCTGGAGATTATTTTGTGTTCTTTTTTTATAATATAGTAGTAGGACTGAAAAGTCTATATAGTGTAAGTTGAACGGAAGGAGTGATTGTGCCAGCGAACTTGCCTCCACAATATTACGAAGCTGAGAGGCGCTATAGGGTAGCTAAAACTGCTGGGGAAAAGATTGAAACCCTGGAAGAAATGCTTGCTATCATGCCCAAGCATAAGGGCACGGATAAACTTCGTGCCGAACTCCGCACTAAGATTGCCAAGTTTGAGCAGGAGTCTCGTCGCAAACTGGCCACCAGCCGAAAGGGAAGCTATTATCATATAAAAAAGGAGGGGGCAGGTCAGGTTGTCTTGGTTGGCCTCCCCAATGGGGGGAAATCTCAGCTAGTCTCGGCCATTACTGAGGCCACAACTTTAGTAGCCGACTGGCCATTTACTACCCAAGTCCCCATTCCTGCGATGATGCGGTTTGAAAATATTCAAGTACAATTAGTAGATATGCCCCCCGTCACCGACCAGAATGCTCAACCATGGCTCTCCAACTTGCTAAGGTCGGCTGATGCCCTTTTAATTGTAGTTGATTTGGCAGACGAGCCCATAGGCCAGGTGGAAACTATCACCGCGGAGTTGGAGAAGTTGAAGATAAAGCCTATGGGGATAAGAGGAGAACCAACCCTGGGGATGGTTCAAAAGAAGGCCCTAATTTTGGGGAATAAAAACGATCTGGAGGGCTCGGGGCAAAATTTCGCCGCGCTGAGTGCCAAATTCGGCGGGGAATTTCCCCTCATCTCCATTTCGGCAAAGGAGAGATTGAGATTAGAAGAGTTAAAAAAGAGGATATATGAGATGCTCGATATTATCCGAGTACACACTAAAGCCCCTGGCTCGAAACCAGATCTAGCTGAACCGGTAATTCTCAGCAAAGGGAGCACTATTGAAGATGCTGCTTCAACCATCCATAAAGAGTTCAAACACAGATTAAAATATGCCCAAGTCTGGGGATCGGGGAAATATAGTGGGCAAAGAGTTAAGCGGGATCATCTCCTCGAGGATGGCGATATAATAGAGTTTCATGTTTAAAAAATGAGGTCATCCCCCATCTACCTTTTCCCCCATTTGGCCACAAATTTCTCCTTAACCTGGGGATTTACGAAACCATGAGGCCATTCCCCACGCAACACTCTGGACACTTCTTCCCAGGGGCGACGCCATAATTCTTCATCTGCCTCCTCTGAATAGTGTGCGCTGTGCCCGGTAATTAATATGTTATCCAGTTTAAACAATGGTTTGTCTGGATTAGGCGGCTCTGGCTCTAACACATCTATGCCAGCAGCAGCAATCAAGCCCTGCGAAAGAGCGGTGTAAAGGGCCTCTTCATCAACGAGCCCGCCTCGGGCAGTATTAATTAGGCAAGCTGTAGGCTTCATCTTCTTGAACTGCTCTATGCCTATCATCCCCTCATTCTCCGGGGTGAGGGCAGCATGCAGGGAGACGAAATCTGACTCCTCAAGCAGACGGTCAAGACTTGCTGATTCCACACCAAACACCTTAAACGTGGGCTGGGGCACATAAGGGTCATAGGCCAAGATCCTGAAGCCAAAAGCCTTCGCCTTAGGCACCATCGTGCGGGGGATATTGCCAAAGCCAGCAAGCCCCAATGTTTGCCCCCGCAGTCGATGTACTGGCTTCAGTAATGCCATCCCCTCTTGAGTGGTGGTCCACTTTCCCGCCTTAATCTCAGGGATCAGGCGATAAAGCTTTCTGGCGCAAGCGAGGATAAGAGTCATGGTATGATCCGAGACCTCGTCTAAGCAATAATCAGGCACGTTAGTAACGCAAATGCCGTATTCGGTGGCTGCCTTCAGGTCTACAGTATCATAGCCTATTCCCAGCAGGGCAATTATTTTGCACTTTGTCAGATTCTCGATTACCTTGCGGCTGAACCGATAATCAGGCAATATCTTCCCCCCTGCCCCCATCACTGCATCAGCATCAGAAGTAGCGGCAATAATTTGATCCTCATTGGGGCATAAGGTTTTTACTACCTCTACATCCAGACCGGCTAAAAGCCCCTCATGGGTAATAACTGCTCCAGGCATGAACAATGTATGGACTACTTTCATAAATTCTGCCCTCCTTCGCCTATTTTTTCGACCAGTTTCATTCCCTCGGTGAAGGCTTCCTTACAAGCCAAAACTACTGCTTCTTTTCCCCGGCCACTAAATCTCTTCTCAACCTCGTCGATGAGTAATTGGGGGGAAACTGTCTTGGTCATCTCAATATATGCTCCCAGCATGACCAGGTTGGCATTTCTTGCATTGCCTAAATGAATAGCTGTCTCCATAGCAGGAAGATAGTTCACTCTGATATCATCCCGCTTAACCTTATGCTCCTCCTCTACCCCGGTAGTATCAATAAGCATAATTCCTCCAGGACGAACTCTATCCACAAAATCCTTTATCCGCCAGGCGCCCAAGACTATCACCGCCCCGCTTTTATATATTACTGGTGAGGGGATTCTTTCCTGGGAAAAAATAACACAGCACTCACTCTCTCCTCCTCGCATCATCGTCGCATAGCAAGGGAACCAAGTTACCTGCTTATATTCCCTCAAGGCAGCCTTGGCCAACATATCACCCATGGCTACAATCCCCCATCCCCCAACACCACCAATTAGCAATTCATGTTCGGCAGCTTGTTTTGGTTTCAGCATTTCCTCTCCTCTAACCTCCTCAAACTTGGCGGGTTTAGTCGATCGAGGCTACATTCTTAAATTCCCCCAGAGGATATTCAGCTATTTGCTTTTCCTCCATCCAGGTCATAGCATCCACAGGAGTCATGTGCCAATTAACCACACAGGCGGTAAGTACCTCTACAAAGCTAAATCCGACATTATCTATTTGTTTCTGTAAGGCAGTTTTGGCATATTTCTTAGTTCTTTGGAAGTTAGCTGGGCTATTAACCGCACTACGGGCACTATAGACCACCCCCTTTATGGGGACCAACATCTCGGGAATATGCAGTGGGTAACCATACCTCTTAGCATCCCGCCCCATAGGGGTAGTAGTGGTTACTTGCCCCAGCAAAGTAGTAGGTGCCATTTGCCCCCCGGTAGTTCCATAATTGGCATTATTAAACATGAACACTGTAATCTGGTCAGCACGAGCTGCCGAATTGACCAGATAGCCAGCCCCAATAGCAGCGCAGTCCCCATCCCCTTGCACGGTAAAGACTATGGCATCATCAAAAAGGGCCTGTTTTATCCCTGTGGCTAAGGCAGGGGCTGGTCCATGAGCCGCCATGGCTATATCCATCTTGGTCATATAAAATCCCATGCCGGCGCAGCCAACACCGATAACACATATTGACTTGCCGGCAATTCCTAGCTCTTCGAGTACCTCCACTATCGCCTTGCAAGCCAGGGGGTGACCACAGCCTGGACAACTGGGCATGGGGAATGCCAGCTTCAGTTCCGATGGCCCATATACTTTCTCTTTGACCACAGCCTTCTTTTCTCCATTCATAGCAGTTTCTTTACCTCCTCAAATACTGTTTCGGGGAAGAGCATCCCTACTTCTCCAGGCAGGTGACGGCTTAGCAAGCCAAGGTGGTGAATCTCAGCTTTTCCTTCAACACTGAGTTTAACATCTTCGAACATTTGCTCCATGCTGTCTTCCACTACCAAGAACTTGCATCCTTGAGATGCTTTTTGGCTGACTACCTCACAGGGGAAGGGCCACAAGGTTATTGGCTGAATAAAGCCTACCTTAAACCCTTGAGCCCGGGCCATGTCGACAGCCCCTTCACAGCACCGGGCTACATATCCATAGGCTATCAAGATCAGCTCAGCATCATCTGCCTGATAGGTGCGATACCTAACCTCCAAGTCAGCTATCTGATGATATTTTTTATGGAGTTCCTTTATTATGGGGGTGTAACCACCTAGTATAAGGCCTCGCGTAGAATGAATAAGATCCCACCTCCCCCCCTTTTTTGCCGTACCTTTAAGCGCCCAGTCCTTGGGGGGCAAGGGGCCAAAATCAATAGTCTTGAGTTCCACTGGTTCTGCTATCTGGATCAAGATGCCATCGGTCAACACCACAACGAGGATGCGATATTTGTCGGCAAGGTAAAAGCCAAGCTGTAGCAAATCATGGCACTCCTGTACTGAAGAGGGGGCAAGGACAATACTTTTATAGCCTCCTTGCCCCCCACCTCGAGTGGCCGAAAGATAATCAGTCTGAGCATGCCGGGTAGTGCCCTGGCCTGGCCCTCCCCTTTGGCAATCGACTACCACACAGGGAAGCTCACACCAGCTAATATGTGATAACATCTCTTGCATTAATCCCCAACCTGGGCTAGCTGTTGAGGTCATGCATCTAACCCCAGCAGCAGCAGCACCGAAAAGCATAGCCCCCACCGCCGATTCACTTTCCGCCTGGACAAAGCGCCCTCCTATTTTGGGCAACTCTCGGGCGAAAAACTCGGTGATCTCATTTTGAGGAGTTATCGGATAGCCAAAAAAGTGATGGCACCCTGCATTTATTCCCCCCCAGCCCACCGCCTCGTAGCCATGAATGAAAGCCATCTCTGCCATGTACATCCCCCTATAGTGCCCCCTGAAAAATGGATTTTTCATGGGTGTCCAAATAATAACCCATTATAGACCTCATCTTCGCCCATAATCAACATTAAGCCGATGAGCTCCGCGGCGAGGTGAATAATGCTGATAGCTCTGCTAAGGGGATGGTATTCAACACATGCCTTGCCTCACACCAACCGCGGCGAGCTACACCTACCCCAAAGCGCATATATTCTAGGTGTTTGGTGCTATGAGCATCTGTGTTGATCAGGAGCTTTATCCCCAGCTCTCTGGCCCGAAATACGTGAGTATCCTTGAGATCGAGGCGATCAGGCATGGAGTTAATCTCTAACGCAGTATTGGTGCGAGCTGCAGCTTTGAACACTGCCTCCAAGTCTACTGACACTGGCTCTCTCCCCCCTAGGAGTCGACAAGTGGGGTGAGCGAGCACATCCACATGGGGGTTTTCTATCGCCCGGAGAATCCTTCGAGTCATCTTCTCTTCCTCTTGACCCATAGCGGAATGCACCCCAGCAATTACGATGTCCAGCTCTCTCAGCAGATCATCGGGAAGGTCCAGATTCCCATCAGCTCGGATGTCTACTTCTACACCGCTGAACAGGTGAATACCGTTTAGCCTTTGGTTAAGCGTGTTGATCTGGACGATTTGCTCTCTCACCCTCTCTTCATTTAGCCCATGGGCAATACCTCGCCCTGCCGAGTGGTCGGTAATGGCCAAATATTGGTAACCTAGGTCTCGGGCAGCCAGAGCCATCGCCTCAATGGAGTCGTGCCCATCACTCCAGTTGGTGTGGACATGGAGGTCTCCTTTTATGTCAGATAGTTTTATCAGCTCGGGGATAGCCCACTGCTCCGCTTTCTCTATCTCTATTTGTCCCTCTCGCAACTCGGGGGGAATAAACTCAAGCCCCAGCCGACGATAGAATTCCTCCTCAGTGGCAAATTTCTCCAGCAGGCCAGTTGTTCTACTCTGGATGCCATATTCGCTTAGTTTCAGCCCTTGACGATGGCCCCTCTCTCGTAAGGTGATATTATGCTGCTTGCTCCCGGTGAAATATTGCAGCAGAGAGCCGAAACAGTCATGTTCTACCACCCGCAAATCTACCTGAATGTCAGCTTGAGTAATTATACTCGCCTTTGTACCTCCACAAGAGAGCACTTCTTTCGTTTGAGGAAGTCTGACAAAGGCTTCAAGAATCTTATCTTTATCTTCGGCAGTGCCCATAAGGTCGATATCTCCTATGGTCTCCCTGAAGCGGCGTAAGCTTCCCGCTGAGGTGAGGTTCTCGAGGCCGGGACAGTGGCCAAGAGAGGTTATAATATCTTCCACTAATGGCAGTGCCTCCCCTATGGGGAGACGCTGCTCTTTGCTTCGCATCGCTTGAACATGACGCAGGATGTTCTCTGCAGTCTTATCGCCCATGCGGTATAAACTAGCCACCTTACCTTCCCGAATAGCTGCTTCTAATTCCTCCAGCGATTTTATCTCCAGTTCGGTAGAAAGTCGCATAGCAGTCCTAGGCCCAATGCCAGGAATATCAAGTAAGGTGTTGACCCCAGGGGGGAACTCAGCTCGAAGTTTGTCATAATATTCTAGGTGGCCTGTGGTCACCAGTTCAGTGATTTTTTTGGCGATGGCCTCACCCACTCCAGGGATGTCTCCCAGTTTGCCCTCATTCATTAATTGCTCCACTTCTTGTGGGGAGTGTTCTATGGAGCGAGCCACACGCTGATAGGCCCTAACCTTAAACGGGCTCTCTCCCTTAATATCTAAGAAGTCGGCAATGTCTTGAAATATCGTGGCAACCTCGGTGTTCTTCACCTTTCCCTCGATAACAAATATCCCATTTTCGCGAATTATAATCCGAACAAATGGCAATGGCAAATATTAACCACTTGGCAAGTAAGTGGTGTCGAAGGGATAAGGCTGGCAACCAGCAGCTTAATTGCCAAACCATGACTTTAAAAAAGATATGAGCTGGGCAGGGTAGCGCACCTCTTGGGCTAACTTCTCAAACGGGCATGAATCTGCCCCGGTATTATTGAGGATATGGGGGACTATCTTGCCGGCACTTATCTCTACCCCCGTCTGGCTGCCCGGGGAAAAATAAGCCTCAAGCCATAGAGTGTATCTTTCTTCCCATACCTAAACAAGAATACTGAAGATATCATAGATTGCCTAGCCTAACCTAGAGAGAACCTTGGTATAACCTCCTACTATGCTTTGTACCACCTCGGCAGCGCTGCTGATCTTTAAAATCATTCCGGCAATAGCACCACAATATAGCTCGCCCTCAACCAAGTCGCCTTCCAATTGTCCCCCTCTGGCTCTCCCCCAGCCGAGGAAGGATAGTAATTCCTCAGCCGAATCGCTGCGGCTCTCCATCTCCACCATCTTTGCTGTAAGCTCGTTCTTTAGCCCTCGGGTCGGGCCAAGCTTCCTCCCGGTGATTGTTGTCCCAGTATCAATCGCCTCGAGTATGGCTTGTTTAAAATTTTGGTGGGCAATACATTCGCGAGTGGCCACAAACCGAGTGCCCATTTGCACTCCCTGGGCCCCTAATGCCAGAGCAGCGACAAAGCCGCGTGCATCAGCTATCCCCCCAGCAGCTACTACCGGTATCTTTACCACATCAACTACCTGAGGAACCAGGACGAAGGTAGGGAGCTCATCAAGGCCATTATGCCCCCCCGCCTCATATCCCTCGGCAATAACCGCATCTACCCCTTCTGCTTCCGCTTTCTTGGCATGTCTCACCGAGGCAACTACGTGGAGAACCTTGATACCAGCATCTTTGAGATAGCGAGTATAAGTGGCTGGATTCCCTGCTGAGGTAGTGACCACCCTAACCCCTTCTTGGATCGCTATATCTACCATCTCTTTGGGTGTGTCAAGCACTGGGAAATTGACCCCGAAAGGTTTATCGGTAAGCTCTCTCACCCTGGCGATTTGATAACGCAAATTTTCTGCGTAAGAGTCGGTCGCCTGAGCAGCAGCGTTGGGGCTAATTACACCCAGTGCTCCGGCGTTAGACACAGCAGCAGCGAGCTCAGCATTAGCAATCCAAGTCATCCCTCCTTGGATTATAGGATAGTCAATATTTAATAGGTCACATACCCTCGTTCTCTTCATAAGACCTCCTCCTCGGATTTAGTTACCGATAGTAACCTTTCTCCCCCCTGATTCGAGAATCTGCTTAGCCTCATCAAGATGCTCATTGCTTGGCGGATCAGCTTGCGTAAATGGATATTTTCGACCTAACTGCTCATATTTCGATTCCCCCCAACGATGGTAGGGGAGAAGAGATATTTTCCCCACTCCAATTTGAGTGCCGAATTCGGCTAACTTTTTGAGATTTTCCTCCGAATCATTGTAACCGGGAACCAGAGGAACTCTTAGCCATGTCCTCACCTTAGCAGCAGTTCTGCGGGCATTGTCTAAAATCATCAAGTTGTCTTTCCCCGTTCCTTGTTGATGGGACTTTAAGTCCAGGTGTTTGATGTCGTAAAGGGCAAGGTCGACATATTCCAAAACCTTTTCCATTACTTCCCATGGAGCATATCCACAGGTTTCCAAGGCAGTATGTAACCCCCTTTGTTTAGCTGTTTGTAGTAAGTGGTAAACAAACTCCCATTGGAGTAGCGGCTCACCGCCGGAAACAGTCATCCCACCTCCGGAGTTTTGATAGAATGGTTCGTCGCTTTCTACCTCAGTCATCACTTCGGCGATAGTCATATACTGGCCGACGCGAGTTATTGCTCCTGTGGGGCAAACAGTGGCACATTTCAGACAAAGGTCACACTTCGCTCGATCAATTATCCTGCCCAACTCAGGATTAATAGTAATTGCCCCTATGGGACAAGCCTCAACACACTTGCCACATCTGATGCATTTTATATCGTGAGTCATGATCTCAGGATAAGAGTTCCACGACTCAGGATTGCTGCACCACAGGCAATGCAGCGGGCAACCTTTCATAAACACTGTAGTTCTAATTCCTGGGCCATCATGAATTGAGAACCTCTGAATATTAAATATCAGCCCCCTATTTTCAGCCATAAGCCACCCCGCACTTTCTCTTCAAGCAGCAGCTTATTCTATCATCTTCTGTCCTAGCACCTCAAACTGCACCTGGATCGGGGTATTAAGGCTGGTGGTGAAAGCCCCTTTGGGGAGGCAAATATGGACATGAAGCCCAGAGGTGGAGACACATGAGGAGACAAGATTTGCCCTGGGTTATAGCACACTACAAAAACAAGTTTCAGGGGAACATCAAGACTCAATAAATACATGGAGCGGGAGAGGGGATTCGAACCCCCGACCACTTGCTTGGGAAGCAAGCACATGTAGCTAAATTGCTTAACAAACCGTCATGGGCGGGTGCCCACCAACGAATCATGAAAATAGGTATGTCGTTGCGAGGGGCAAGGCCCCGAAGCAATCTCGGGATAATGAGAGTGAGATTGCTTCCCCTTCGCTTCGCTCAAGGTCGCAATGACACATGGGGAATCTATTTTCGGAATAAACCATCAGTTTCCCAGCTTGCTGAGTTAAGCAATTTAAGCAAAGCCTATATTTCACAGGTCAAACATGGTAGAAGGCCTCCATCACAAAGGCTTATAGAGGCACTAAGCCGAAAGGCTGAAGCAAAACAGATTAACTACCTGACTCCTTTCTTACAATCCTGCCAATCTATGAATGTTAGCCCAAACACTCTTGAGTTGTATCGCTTCATTTTAGGGCACCTCCTGTCTCATATCGGATGTTCCACCCCATTTTCGACAAAGATTCTGGAAAATGAATGTGAATTGCCTGTTTTCCGTCCCTTTTCG
>JGI24023J19991_10000829_pt1 | contig 24311 bp, 19 predicted proteins | sample Cruoilmetagenom1_FD_19991 | JGI IMG/M metagenome (IMG submission 19991) | reverse complement strand
CTGCACTATACTAAATATATTTTTAATAACTGTAAGTTACCATGCCAGCAGTTAAGAATTGAAATCACCGGCACAGCCACTCCTGGATTAGAAAAATTTGCTTTTCCGCATTTCAGGTCTCTTATCTGTACTCCAGTAAAACGAAAGCTCCATCGGAAACCCGATGGAGCTTATATGAGAGTCATGCCCTGACTCCCGAACCATGCTTTCATAACAGCGAATAACAGGCTGTTAGTACCTTACGCCCTAACTTCTGTCATAAAAAACAACCGATAAGGGTAGACTTCCAGAAACTTAAATCACAGGGTTCACAGAGAACACAGAGGAGAGAAAAAGAAATGCTTTTTCCTGTGCTCTCTGTGAACTCTGTGGTGAGATAATGTACCTTTTGAGTTGCGGGGCTTTCCCCTACACAACCCCCTGGTCGATCATCGCATCAACAACCTTGACAAAACCTGCAATATTAGCCCCTACCACATAGTTGCCTGGAGCACCATACTGTTCTGCCGTCTCCATACACATCTTGTGGATGTTTTTCATAATTGTCTTCAGGCGATTATCCACTTCACTCTTAGGCCAGTTGAGCCGCATGGAGTTCTGGGACATCTCCAGGCCGGAAACAGATACACCACCGGCATTAGCAGCCTTACCGGGACCATAAAGAATTTTATTGTCCAGGAAAATATCGATGCCTTCATGGACTGTGGGCATGTTGGCACCCTCGGAGACAACATAAATGCCGTTGTCAATTAGATGCTGTGCATCCCGACCGTTGATCTCATTCTGGGTAGCACTTGGAAATGCGCAATCCGCCTTATGTTCTTTCCACATCGGGTTATGAGCAAGCCCCTGATCCAGCGGAATATAGACAGCCTCAGGATAGCTCTCCACATACTCACTAACCCTTCCGCGCTGAACATTCTTAAGATACATGACATGTTCCAACTTTTCTCTGTTGATCCCGTCCTCATCGTAGACATACCCGGAGGAATCAGAGAAACTGATTGGTATAGCGCCCAGATCCAGCAGTTTTTCCATGGTAAACTGCGCGACATTACCGGAACCTGAAACCAGGCACCTTTTACCCTCAAGGGTTTCCTTTCTGCTGGCCAGCATCTCGGCAGCAAAGTAGACACTGCCGTAGCCGGTAGCCTCCGGGCGAATAAGACTACCCCCCCAGTTCAGGCTTTTGCCGGTAAGAACCCCGGTGAATTCATTAGCCAGTTTTTTGTACATGCCAAACAGATAACCAATCTCCCGGGCACCGACACCGATATCTCCGGCAGGGACATCTGTATTTGGCCCGATATGACGAAAAAGTTCGGCCATAAAGCTCTGACAGAAACGCATAACCTCCATATCCGATTTACCCTTAGGATCAAAATCAGAGCCACCCTTCCCTCCTCCCATTGGAAGTGAAGTAAGAGCATTTTTAAACACCTGCTCAAAAGCGAGAAATTTAAGAATAGAAAGGTTAACCGAGGGATGAAAACGAAGGCCCCCTTTATAAGGCCCAATGGCGCTGTTCATCTCAATCCGAAAACCCCGGTTAACATGGACCTGTTTCAGGTCATCCACCCAGGGTATCCTGAAGAGGATAACCCGCTCCGGCTCAACAATCCGCTCCATGATACTCTCGCTTCTGTAGAGAGGATTCTGTTCCAGTACAGGTTTTACTGATTCAATCACCTCAGTCACTGCCTGATGGAATTCCCTTTCATTCGGGTCCCTGTCGGTTACAAATTTGATGCTGTTCATTTTTTCCTATTCTCCATTAAATGGGTGAACTACTGCAAACTACTATTATAGGCTATAGACTGTTAGGCTGTAGGCTATCAGCAAAAACTCCTTACACCATTTTTTCTACCAGTCTAATACCTTGAACCTGCCAGCCTAAACTATGTGCATTGCGCCTAAAATAAGGTTATAGGGAGAAAGGGTCAAGGATATATTTCATTGTTTTGCAACTTAAGAAACAGGATTAAAAAATGGCACAACATTATTCCGCAAGTCCGGCCGCATCAAGGTTCAAACTTTTCCATGAACTGATGCAGCACAAGGTGAAGCATATTCTGCTTATCTCCACTCCCTATGAAGCATGGATTATGGAACAGGACACTCGCCTTTCCGAACAGATTGTCCATGAATACAGCGGATTGAACCTCAGTCATCCGCCACGTCTCACCTGGGTCTCTTCGGCGGAAGAAGCATTGAAAGCCTGTGATGAGTGCAGCTTTGACTTTGTCATTGGGATCGCTCAATCGGTGGACGAAAGAACAAGGGCTGCAGGCAAAGCTATAAAAGAAAGATACCCGGACATGCCTCTGGTAGTACTGACCCACCAGGAAACACTGCCAAAATCCGATATACTTACCAAGGACAGCAACTCCTACATTGACCGAATTTTTTTCTGGACAGGACAGGCGGATATTCTACTCGCCATAATTAAGAGTATAGAGGATCAGTTTAACGTCCTCAACGATATCAAATGTGCCGATGTTCGGGTAATCCTTTTCGTTGAGGATTCCCCCTTCTATCTTTCCGCCCTACTGCCCATACTCTATAAGGAACTGGTTCGTGAAACCCAGGGAGTCATAGAGGACAGTCTCAACCAGGAGCACAAGCTGCTCACCATGAGGGCCAGACCAAAAATCCTGCTTGCCAACACCTATGAGCAGGCCATAGCCCTCTATGAACAGTTCAACCCCAATATCCTCTGCGTCATATCCGATGTCCGCTACCCTCGAAACAACAAACAAGATGCAGAAGCCGGTCTTCACCTCTTAAAGTATATAAAACAAGATCGATTTGATATCCCGCTGCTGCTTACCAGTTCAGAACCCCATAACGCAGCACGCGCAGCGACTATACCTGCACCATTTATCGATAAGAATGCTCCCTTTCTACATAGACAGATTCGGGCTTTTCTCCATGATTATCTCGGATTTGGTGAATTCGTCTTCAGTAACGAGGAAGGTGAAGTCCTTGGCAAAGCCGACAATCTCTACAGCCTGGAAAAAATGATGCAGGAGATTCCCATTGAATCCTTTCTTTACCACAGCCGCCAAAATGACTTCTCACGTTACCTGTATACCCTGGCGGAAGTAGAACTGGCTGGAAATGTGAGACCACTGCGTGATTTCTCATTTGAGACAGCCGAATTGCACCGGCAGCACATTGTGCAAATGATAAAAGAACAGCGCATGAAGCGTCAGAGGGGCATTATTGTCGATTTTGATGCAGACAGGTTCGACCCTGATACCGAGTTCACCAAGATCGGCAAAGGTTCACTGGGCGGCAAAGCGAGGGGACTTGCCTTCTTTGCTGCTATGCTGTATCAGCATAGAGACCTTTTTCAAACCTTTGCCAATGTGGAAATCTCCGTTCCTCAGACCCTGATTCTTACCTCTGAGGCCTTTGATGCCTTTATCGAATTTAACGGATTGAGTGATCTTATAAAAGAAGAGATTGAGGATGAGGAAATTTCAAGCCAGTTCCTCAAAGCCCGGTTTCCTGAACCATTTCGTTCTGACATTAGTTCTTTCCTGGCTGTTACAGCTTACCCTCTGGCCATTCGCTCTTCCAGCATGTTGGAAGATGCACAATTTAAATCCTACGCAGGACTTTATCATACCTATATTTTAGCCAATGACCATCCCGAGGAAAGATGCCGCCTCAGCCAGCTTCTGGCTGCTATCAAAAAGGTTTACGCCTCAACTTTCTTCCGAGCACCGAAAGCATTCAGCAAAAGAGTGGGCAACCGCCTGGAAAGCGAAAAAATGTGTGTCATTATTCAGCGAGCAGTAGGCAGTCAGTATGGCAACCGGTTTTATCCTGCTGTTTCCGGGGTCGCCCAGTCTTTGAACTACTACCCTTTTTCCCGGATGAAAACTGAAGAAGGCATCGCCTCCATTGCCATTGGTCTGGGTAAGGCAGTTATGGAAGGTGAAAACAGTTTGCGCTTTTCTCCTCTGCACCCGGAGATATTACCTCAGCGATCGGCTGTTGATGACATTCTCAGAGGGTCTCAAAAATATTATTACGCCATAACCATGAATGACCCGGACTGTACAAAAGAGATCAACGACAACACCACACTTACAAAAGTGACTGTGCATTCCACCGCCACAGACTATCCCATCAGATTTCTCTCTTCCACCTATACTCCTTCAGAACACCGGATACGAGATTTTTACTCAAAAAACGGGCACCAGGTAATCACTTTCGCCGCTCTTCTAAAGTATAAAACTATCCCTTTCACCGACATTCTGAACATACTGCTTTCTTTAGGCAGGGAAAAACTGGGATGTGCAGTAGAGATAGAGTTTGCCCTGGATCTGCCTCCCACACCTGACCAGAAGTGCAGCTTTTATGTGCTGCAGATTCGACCAATGAGTGCCAGAGAAGAGACCCTGAGAGTTGCCATATCCGAAAAAGATATCTCGTCGGCATTCTGTGTCTCCCACCGGGGATTGGGCAATACAGTTAACCATGAGATGTGCAATATAATCTTTGTGAAACCGGATAACTTTGACCCTGCGAACACAGTAAAGATAGCGGCAGAAATTGGTGCGATGAACGGGAAGCTGCTTAAAGAGGACAGAAAGTATCTGCTTATCGGCCCCGGCAGATGGGGATCTTCAGACCATTGGCTTGGTATTCCTGTCACCTGGGAAGATATCTGCGGGGTCGGCAGTCTTATAGAAACCGTACACCCGCGTCTTAATGCTGAGCCCTCACAGGGATCTCATTTTTTCCACAATCTCACTACTCTGGGGATAAATTATATCAATATAGACCCGAGCCATGGCGACCGAATCGACTATCAATGGCTGATGGAGCTTCCCGTATACTCAGAAACTGAGAACATTGTCCATGTGCAGGCCGAAAAGCCCTTTACGCTTAAGGTGGATGGTCGCAGTGGTCTGGCTGTTATTTTACCTGGATAAACTGTGATGGCGTCGTAAAAAGTCCGATCCGGAGTCTCGCAGGCTCGCTTACCTGTATATCGAACTTTTTTGACTTAGCCATCTGGAACTTCCGATAAGCGTAGACTTCGAGTGACCTTGTTACGAGTTCATCAGCTATACACATAAGCAAAAAAAATCCCTGCTGATATAAAAAATGATTAATTATTGATTTCTATGAATATTTTTTTTATATCGAAGAGAATAAATAGCCTGACAAACAAATTTACTTTAAGTTAATTTATGGCACGACACTTGCAACACAACAGGGATAGTTTAATATCTCTTTTTTAACTCAATTTGGTTCCACACCATGACCGTATCCGCTATAGAACGACGACGCCATGTACGACAAGCCATGAATATATCCGTGACCTGCTGTCATCTGGAACAGAGCACTGATACAACCGGCTTTTGTCTCGGTGAAATCAGCGATGCAAGCATGGGCGGTGTGCGGGTGCAGGTAAACTCCGATATTAATCTTATTGTCGGCAACAAACTTGTCCTTTTGGTCACACCCAAAGAAGATAATCACACACCCAATCATGAATTTCCCGGAGAAATTAAAGGTGAAGTGGTGTGGCAGAATCCACAGCAGCGAAGTTTCGGATTGAAGTTCCTCTTATAGCTCCCGTTTATCAATAACTCTGTCCCCCTTACCATCAAAACGCTCAAGGGTTCTTTCCTCGACCAGCTTAACATCGACCCCTATTCCCAGTTCTGAGGCCATTCTCTTCTTTATCATGTCCATAAAGGCACGCTGTTTTTTCATGGCATCAAAGAAAATCGATTCCACCACCTCAACCATTACAGTCAGCTTATCTTCATTATTCTCTCTTTCAACAATCAACCGGTAGTGGGGTTCAGTTCCTTCAATATCAAAAAGAACAGCTTCGATCTGAGTTGGAAAAATGTTCACACCTTTTATAATCAGCATATCGTCAGATCGTCCCATCATCCTGTGCATACGGACAAAGGTGCGGCCGCAGGGACATGGCTCAGCCAACAGACAGGTCAAATCCCTGGTACGATAGCGAATCACCGGGAAAGCTTCTTTAGTAAGGGTGGTAATGATAAGTTCACCAACCTCACCGGGTTTAACCGGTTCAAGAGTTTCAGGATCAAGTATCTCAATCAGAAAATGGTCTTCATTCACATGGAGACCGTTGCATTCCTGACATTCACCGGCAACACCAGGCCCCATGATTTCTGAAAGACCGTAGTTATCGGTTGCCCGAATACCAAGACGTTCATTGATTTCAATGCGCATTGCCTCAGACCAGGGCTCGGCACCAAACAGTCCGAAACGGAGGGATAAACCGTTAGGGTTGATCCCCATATCCATCATCACATCTGCCATCTTCAGGGCATAGGAAGGCGTACAGACCAAAGCAGTGGTTTTAAAATCCTGCATAATCTGAATCTGACGTTTGGTGTTCCCTGCAGAAATGGGAATAACGGAAGCACCCAGTCTCTCGGCTCCATAATGCAGGCCAAACCCTCCGGTAAAAAGTCCATAACCAAAAGCAATCTGGATCATATCGTCAGCGGTCACCCCGGCACCACAGAGAATCCGGGCTACAAGGTTTGACCAGTTGACAATATCCTTTCGACTATAACCGACAACCGTCGCCATACCGGTTGTGCCGGAAGAGGAGTGAATCCGCACTACATCCCGGAGAGGTATGGCAAAAAGACCGTAGGGATAATTCTCACGAAGATCCTGTTTGGTGGTAAATGGCAGGCGACGCAGGTCAGCCAGTGACTTTACCTTCTCCGCATCAACCTTCAATTTACTGAATGTATTTCTGTAAAACGGCACAGTTGTGCCTACTCTGCGAAGAGTGTTTTTCAATCGTTCAAGCTGCAGCTGCTCTAATTGGGGCCGTGGTAAACACTCTTTTTTCTGTTCCCAGTACATAAGTTTATTACCAGCTATTTTTTAACTGACTAGATCAATGAAACTTTTAGGTTGTCGATTGATTTATATGAAAGTCATGTGCTGTCTGGAAGAAAAAGGGGTTCAGAGGAGTGTTGACACAACAGGTAAGCGAGCATGCGAGACTCCGATCCACAGCCTGCGAGGACGTTTGGCAACACTCTTCTGAATCCCGGGTACATTACTTTCATGTTTCGTTGTAAAATTCATTTCATGGGTGTTAGGCTACAGGTTCAAGTGCAGGCTGTAGGCTATTAGGCCGAAGGCTGTCAGGAAAAACAAAAACGCTAAGTCCTCCCTCCCCTGATAGCCTATAGTCTAACAGTCTTCAGCCTAACAGCCTTCAGCCTGTCATTACAGCGCACAAATCTGTTCACCACTCAAAAGAGTGAAACCATTCTTTGACAATACTTCAATTGCCTCATCCATTTTCTCAAACCTGAAGATCAATACCGCATTTTCACCACTCTTATTAACAAAGGCATACATATACTCAACATTAATCCCGGCACTGTGCAGACATTTTAGAACTGTGGCCAGCCCACCTGTTTTATCGACCACCTCAACTGCCAATACATCGGTTTTACCTACGGTAAAGCCACCGTCCTGGAGAATATTTTTAGCCTTTTCAACATCATTAACAATCAATCTAAGGATACCGAAATCGGCGGTATCTGCAACTGAGAGGGCACGGATATTGATATCGTTATCTGCAAGAATAGCCGTAATTTCAGCTAGTCTGCCGGACTTATTCTCTAAAAAAACTGCAATTTGTTCAACACGCATAGTAACCTCCTCACCAGATTTTGCGATTATCAATAACCCGCTGTGCTTTTCCTTCACTGCGTTGAATAGTCTTCGGCTCCACCAGCTTCACCTTGCAGGTTACACCAAGCAGGCTTTTAACATCCGCCTGGATCTTTTTGGTCAAATTCTCCAGTACCCGGATTTCATCTGAAAAGAGTCCCTCACTCACTTCGACCTGCACAGACATGGTATCAAGATTGCCCTCCCTCTCAACGACAATCTGATAATGGGGTTCAACCCCTTCTATTCCCATCAGCACATGTTCAACCTGAGATGGAAAGACATTCACCCCTCGAATAATAAGCATATCATCGGTACGCCCAGTCACCTTTTCCATTCTGACAAGGGTTCTACCACATTCGCACTGGTCGTAGATCAACCTGGAAATATCCTTGGTCCTGTAGCGAATTATCGGAAAAGCCTCCTTGGTGAGTGTAGTAAATACCAGCTCACCCTGCTCCCCGGGCGGCAGGACTTCTCCACTGTCCGGATCAATAATCTCCGGCAGGAAATGATCCTCAAAAATATGCATGCCCCGGTCAGCCAACAGACACTCCTGGGCTACACCAGGGCCCATTACTTCGGACAACCCATAGATATCAACTGCCTTGAGGTTCAGTTTTTTCTCAACCTCCTCCCTCATATTCTCACTCCACGGCTCCGCTCCGAAAATCCCTACACGCAGGGAAAGCGAGGTAGGAGCAATATCCATGGAATCCATTGCATCCGCAAGATTAAGGGCATAAGACGGTGTAGAGAGCAGTACCGTGGAGCGAAAATCCTTCATGATATTTATCTGCCGCTTACTGTTCCCGCCGGAAACGGGGATAACAGTTGCACCTAACTTTTCAATGCCGTAATGGGCACCCAGTCCGCCGGTAAAAAGGCCATAGCCGTAGGCATTCTGTACCATATCTTCCTTGGTTGCTCCGGCACAGCAAAGGGCTCTTGCCATAATTCCGGCCCAGGTATCAATATCCTTACTTGTATAACCCACCACCGTAGGTTTTCCGGTGGTACCGGAAGATGCATGAACACGGACAACTTCTTCCATCGGCACCGTAAAGAGCCCGAACGGATAATTATTTCTTAGATCTTCCTTAGCTGTAAAGGGAAGTTTTCTCAGATCTTCAAGAGATTGTATATCTTCCGGTTTCACCCCTGCCTCATCCATTTTCCGGCGATATGGCTTCACCGTCTTATAGACCCTAGCGACAAGGTGCTGCAACCGTCTCAGCTGAATGGACTCCAATCCCACCCGCGGCAGAGTCTCCATCTCTTCTTCCCAGTAAATTACCGACATCATGCGTCCTCTTTTCTAACCCCGGCAAACGGGACTCTTCTATTCAAATAACGGTTAGGTACAAAAAAACTTCAAAATACTTCAGCATGTAGCTATTCACTTACTCTGCGGCCCGCCTCAAAAGCCCGCAGGTTCGCATCCCTGAATTTCGCCGGCACTCGAGCCCGGATAATATCTTCGTAAACTTCAGGATTTACCGGCAAAAAGGGGGACATCGCCCCAACCATCACTACGTTCGCCGTCCTTACCTCACCGACTTCCCGGGCAAGGTCAAAGGCATCCACCGGTACAACAACTATTTCACGTTTGATCAAATTATCGAGTACATCTGCTGGATACTCAGCCTGTCCGGTGGCAACGGCAGGAGGAAGTATTTTCTGAGTATTGACTATCACCTTGCTTCCCTTGTGCAGGTATGGAAGATAGCGCACAGCCTCCATCATCTCAAAGGCAACCTGGATATCAGCCTGTCCCGGCTCAATCAGTGGTGAATAAACTTTTTTGCCATAGCGCAACTGTGCTGTAACCGACCCACCGCGCTGAGCCATCCCGTGGACCTCACTCTTTTTGGCATCATGTCCGGCCGCCAGCAAACTATAGGCAGTGATTTCACTGGCGAGGAGAATCCCCTGGCCTCCCACCCCCGAAAAGAGAATATTCCCTGAACCTTCCATTATTTTTCCTCCTTTCTGGTGATAGCATTAAACTTACAAAGCGACGCGCACTGTCCACAGTCGTTACAGAGTATCTCATCAATTTTCGAAATTCCCTTCTGTTTCTTTCTGTACCCTCTCTCTTCCGCCTCGCCTTCTGCAAAAGTTGTCCAGCTGATGGCAGGACAGCCAAGACGGATACAGGACATACATCCAACACAATTTTCCTGGTTGGTAAAGTATGATACCGGTTTACGCTCTTTCATTTCAGGCAGCAGAACACAGGGCGCTTCAGAGATAACAACAGACATTTCATTCTGCTCAACCGCTTCTTTCATTACCTTCCGTGTTTCCGGCACATCATGGGGATTGACCTTATACACATGTTTTACACCCACCGCGCGACACAGCGCCTCCAGATCAAGCTGACTGGCCGCTTCCCCTTTCATATTGTACCCGGATGCAGGATTCTGCTGCTGTCCTGTCATGGCCGTTATCCTGTTATCGAGGATAATCAGAGTGGAAGCTGAATCGTTATAAACGCTGTTGATCAGACCGGTAATGCCGGAGTGAATAAAAGTTGAGTCACCAATAACAGAGACAACCTTGTCATGGGCACCTTCACCGACCGCCTTGGCAATACCGTGGGCAATTGAGACCGATGCCCCCATGCAGACACATGAATCCATTGCCGAAAGAGGCGGTAGAAAACCAAGGGTATAACAGCCGATATCACCTGAGACAAATACCTTCATCCTGGATAAATTAAAGAAAATCCCCCTGTGAGGGCACCCGGCACACATATTTGGCGGACGCATGGGCAGTGGTACTTCTTCAAACAATTCCAATTTGGAGTCGGCATCAATACTGTTCCTGACGATAGCGGTGTTCAGCTCGCCCTGATTTGGAACACAATCTTTTCCCCGGCAGTCTATCCCCATAGCCTTTATATGAATTTCCATAAACGGATCGAGTTCCTCCACCACATACAACTCATCGACCATCCCGGCAAACTCTCGAATCTTCTTCTCGGGAAGAGGCCAGCACATTCCGAGTTTAAGCACAGCAGCATCGGGAAAGGCTTCTTTAACATAGAGATAGGATACCCCGGATGTTATAAACCCTCTCTTGGTATCACCTTTTTCAATCCGGTTAAAAGCTGCCGTTTCAGCCAGATTTTGACAGCGGTTCATGCGCTCTTCAACATAAACACGACGCTTGCGGGCCATACCGGGCAACATAACAAGTTTAGATGGATTTTTACTGATTTCACCGTCTGTCGCAGCGATTCTCTCACCCTTTTTGACAACCCCTTTTACATGGGCAATACGAGTGGTAATGCGCAGGATGACCGGAGTATCAAGATCTTCGCTCAGATCAAAAGCTGTTTTGAGCATCTCCTTTGCCTCCATCGGCTCGGAAGGCTCAAGCATCGGCATCTTTGCCGCAAAAGCGTAATTCCTGTTATCCTGCTCATTCTGGGAGGAGTGCATTTCAGGGTCATCAGCACAGACCAGAACAAGCCCTCCATTAATTCCTGTATATGAAGCGGTAAACAACGGGTCGGCCGCCACATTGAGCCCAACATGTTTCATGGTGGCAAGAGCCCTGCTGCCGGCAAAAGATGCTCCTATTGCAACTTCAAGACCGACTTTTTCGTTGGGTGCCCATTCGGTATATACTCCCTCATAGCAGCTGAGATTTTCCATTATCTCAGTGGAGGGTGTTCCCGGATACCCTGAGGCAACTTTTACTCCGGCCTCGTAGGCTCCCAGAGCAATAGCTTCATTGCCGGACATCCACAGTGTATCTTTGTTTTTGTTTGTCATATTATCTCCTGATTATTACAGATCATATCTTGAAGAACTGCTTATATTCCGGCTTTCACCAATGTTTTGAAAGTAACCGTTAAAACTACCCTGAAACTCGCCTCCCAGGCAAGTTTTTTTTTCGCTTGCTATCGCCAACCATAACCGACCTTCCTGCAAGTTGATGGTGCCATATAAAAGACAATTGCCAGAGAATACTTTTTTTGACAAGGTTATTGTGACCAATTAATATATGAAGCGAACAGAATCAGCGATTTATTGTTTTGTACGATATAGCTGGAACACAGCTTCAGATCCAATTTTAATGGAGGCAGTACACCATGTATATAGGCAGAATTATGCATACCGAACTGATCACAGTTTCCCCGGAAACGTCTCTCGAAAATGCCCAGAAACTGGTGGATCAGCACGCGATCGACCATCTGCTGGTAATCGACAACAATAAAAAATTAGTCGGAATTCTTTCCGACAGGGATCTCAAACAATACTGGGCCTCTCCCGCAACATCTCTCAGCACCCATGAGTTGAACTATCTGCTTGATAAAGTAACGGTGGATATGATTATGATAAGAACGGTGGTAACAGTTTCCACCGCAACAACAATAGAACGGGCAGCTTTTATCATGCAGCAGTACAGAATCAGTGCACTGCCCGTGATGGAAGACGATAAACTCGTGGGAATTATCACCAGTCCTGATGTTATGGCTGTCCTCTTTGAGGCAATCGGTATCAGTGATGAGAGTGTCAGGCTGGGAGTCTTCGTAAGCGACAGCATTGGACAACTGGCAAAAGTCACTGGTGTACTGAAGGAGGCGGGCATAAATATCCAGAGCCTGCTCTGCTGGCCCGAAAAAGAGTTCCCTGGAATCACCCAGATGGTTTTCAGAGTTGGCGCCCGGGACAGTGACAACGCCATCCGGACACTGAACGAAAACGGGCTAAAGGTAAAACTGCAATATGAAAAAGACATTACCCCATTTCTTCCTGATAATCAGGGAGACAGATAAACATCCAATCTTCAAGATTCACCCATAACGGCGTCGTAAAAACTCTTCACCTGATTCGTTGTTCCACCCCGCAGGAGATAAGCGCAGACTTCGAGTTCTTTCGGGGCGCAGATTTTCTACAATTACGATGCCATCATCTATCTCTGGTACCAAAGGCAAGTTTACCACCAAGATGTCCTGCCAGCCCTGCTGCACCCAGAAGTAAAGCTGCAATCCCCAGATAAATCCACTTTACCGGAGAATCTGCTGCAACCACTCCAGGATCGATAATCCTCCAGAACACAAGTACATTTGTCGAGGCAAGCACAACCAGAGCGCAGAATATTTTTATTATAAAAATTGAAGTTTTAATCCCTTTAAACCTCTTCTGCCACTCCAGGTAGCCGGTTAACAGAACCATGGGTAAAACCAGAAGAACGGCTATGAGATTATAGAAGGCTGCAGTTTCAAAACTTGCTATATCGAACCATACAGAAATTGCTAAAAAGGAGAACACCACAGGCAGGATACCATTTGGGAAATGAACAGATATTGGATGGAGGTGATGGCGAATCAGCAGATCTGCGATAGTATTAAACAGGGATGATGAGACCCCCTCCGAAGAGACTGGCTCCCTTTCTGTAACGGGCAGTGAGCCTATCTCGCTGCCATGTTCATCCAACTCAAGAAACATTTCAGCTGGAGCGCCACAGACAGGACACTTTTCAGGAGGCTCCGGACCCGTATGAATATAGCCGCATACTGTACATTTCCACCTCTTCTCAGTAGTAATTCCAAGATTCTCTCCATCCTCCTCATCGAGCATTTCTTCAAACATATCGGAAGTGGCACCACAAACAGGACAGGTTTCAGGAGGCTCAGGCCCTGTATGGACATAACCACACACTGTACATCTCCATTTTTTTTCCACTGACTCCACTACAGAATTCTCTTTCCCAACTCCTTCAATTTGGGTCACTACAGTAAACTTATCACCTGGGGCCTCACAAACTGGACATTTTTCCGGTACGTCATCACCCTCATATAAATATCCGCACGCACCACATTTCCAATGATTCATATCGAACTCCCAACCCCGAATAGATCGGAACTTTTTAAAATCCTTTAGTACCTTACTTCAGAATTTCTGCAATAAAAACAAGAACCTGAGAAAGGTTGTTTAAAATTATATGCTTGAACATACATCCATGGCACTTATCCCGTATATCGGGGTTAATTCTATTCCTACAATACTTGCCACAATCAGATTAAAAGAAAACACAGATTAACACAAGGTTTGAAAATGTGGCACAGCTATTCCCCTTCAACGACCAGAAGCCTGTCCAAGAACAGGTAAGTATCAACCGGTAAAACATATAACCTTGTTATTAACCAAGCAATTAAAAATTTGAACAAGATGGAAAAGCAGGATAGGATAAAAAGAATAGTTGTACAGACGTATCTCTGTTCAGACAGACAACCACTGAGGATTTAAGCAGGTTGCTCCACAGCCTGATTGGAGGAAGGGTATGGGAAAAACCAGAAATTTTAATGTCATTAATAATCGAATACAGTTCAAATGCCCATCTTGTGGAGCGAGACGGAATTCCGCTCTTCCACCAAGTCTACGTAAAAAAAGTATTCGATGTCATAAATGCGATGAAATCGTCAAATGTGTGTTTAATCGACGAGCCAAACCAAGAATTCCCCACCTTGGAAAGGTGGAAATGATTACAAAGGATGGGAAAAACCTCGATGTAAACCTTCGTGATATCTCGGCAGGAGGTATTGGGCTTGACATACCCATCGGAATTCTACGCTCGCGCAGAATCACAGTAGGCCAGCAGGTCCGCTTCAAGTGCAGATGGAATCCCCGGTTGCTTGATACCGGTTATTTTGTTGTAAAAACCATTAAAGACCAGCGTATTGGTTTGAAGAAAGTTAGTACAGGATAACCCATAAATAATTTAGCCCACCGATAAAAGGGTAACCTCACTCCTTATCACAATTGAAAAGACAGGTGTAATACTATCTGTTCAACAATGATGGCGTCGTAAAAAGTCCGATCTCCTTCGTTGTAGGTTTTTCTCAGAACCTCAACATACCACATGTATTGTTGAGGGCCTGAGAAAAAACTACGCCTTGTATATCGAACTTTTTAACTTAGCCATCTAAACCTTCCGATAAGCGTAGACTTCGAGTGACCTTTTTACGAGTTTATCAACAATGATAAACTCGTAAAAACCTCAGTTTCGATGGATAAGTAGGTAAGCGTAGACTCCGAAAAGCTTCATATTGGAGGCGTGCAATTTTTCTATTATTTCGGCGTACATACGGTACGTCGTCATGATAGAAAAATTGTAACAACGAACAAGATGAAGACTTTTTACGACGCCATCAACAATAACTATTCATCTATCCCTCTTTTCACCACCGGCCCGAATATCCTGGGTACAAGTTTGATATACCAGGCCGCGGACTGGATCTGGATCACATAAGCCATAGCAATGAGCAGTGCGATGGTCATACCCTGCTCTTTAAAGGCAGTCATTGCAATAGCCAGGGCAATGGATAAATCACGCATTACCACGCCAAAAACCATGGCAATAGCATCACCACGTGCAAAAAGCATTTTACCCAACAGTGTCAATAATACATACGAAAGAAGATAAAACACTAATAGCGGGATCAAGATAACTACGATATCACCCGGATTTTCAATAATATTTTTAGCTTTAAGAGACATCGCGACAAAGGCAATCATCGCCACACCCAGGGCTGAAAAAGGCGGAAAATTTGGTTTGTACTTCTCTGCCCATACCTTCTTACCATGTTTCTTAACAAGATATTTCTGGGTTAAAAGGCCCGCAATAAGAGGTACAAAGACAAAAATGCAGATCTGCTGAAACATGTGCAGCATATCTACATCAACGTTTGTTCCCATAAACACTTTTGTGTAGACTGGTGCAGCGACGGCCCCGATAATCAAACCAAAAACAAGCATCTTGGTAGCCGCTTCTTTGTTACCTTGGGCAAAGCCAGTCCAGGAGATAGTCATGCCCGAAGCTGGAAGAACCCCAATCAAAAAGAGCCCTACCGCCCAAAGGCCAAATTTTTCAGCCTCGCCTGTAAAGAAAATCTTACCAATAGTGTAGACGATAATGGGAACAATCACAAAGTTGATAAACTGGGTAACCAGCTGCAGCTTGCTATCACCACCTTTTAAAATACTCTTGACATTCAGAGTCACCATCATAGGATAGATCATGACAAAGGTGATGGGAATAATAAACTGTTTCAGAGGTTTTGCATTAAAGAGATAACCACCCCCGACAAGTCCGCAGATCATCGACACAGGAATAACATAAACGAGATTTTTTTGTAGAATTTTCAGTAAATTAATCATATATCATCCCTATTAAATAAAGTTCTTACTGCGATCACTATTCTTAATACTTTGTGTGCATATGCCAAATTAACTATTCCAAAATATTTGTCAAGAGGGTATTTAACTAAATGCTGATATATGTAGCGGGTAATGGATATGTTTAAACCTGAATGCCTACCCATTTTAATCGGCAGTCTGCCGGTAATGAACCACGATGAGGCGGTACGGATTATACTTGCCCATACCCCGGAAGTTCCTCTCTGGCCGCAATTACCAAAACTTGCCGGAGAAGGTATGGTTCGCCAGTTTCTATCCGGTTTTCCCGGTCTGAAGGAAGCAGACAATCGCTATTGGATAGATACGGAATCTGATGATTTTACGGACGAGATGGCGTCTTTTTATCAGGAATATATGGAGGTCATTGAGAATCCTGCTCTTCTAAAAAGTTCCAGGTTTAGACTAAAAAATGATACGGCAAAGGGTTTTTACACTTTCACTGATATCCTGAGAAGTGAAAACCATGTATTTACCACCTTAAAAGGCCAGGTCACGGGCCCGATGACAACCGGCATGGGAGTCATGGATCAGAAGAATCGGTCTATTTTTTTTGATGATAACCTCCGGGACATGCTCATCAAACTGCTTGCCCTCAAGGGACGTTGGCAGGTTAACGAATTAAAACAACTCACCTCCCATACACCTCCCATCATCTTTATTGATGAGCCAGGAATTGTCAGCTTCGGCTCCAGTGCATATATGGGGGTTTCAAGGGAAATGGTATCAAATGCTGTTGCCGAGGTGACAGCCGGTATACAGGAAGGCGGAGGTCTTGCAGGAGTGCATATCTGCGCAAACGGCGACTGGGATCCTGTACTCTCCTCTCGAACCGACATTATCAGCTTCGATGCTTATTCTTATTTTGATAATTTTATCCTTTTCAAAAAACAGCTTATCGACTTTCTTTCCCGGAGCGGTCTCCTTGCCTGGGGTATTATTCCCACCGGTGATCCTCTGATTCTCGAAAAAGTTAACGGAGACGGGCTTTTCGCTAAGTGGAAGAATCAACTGGAACTGCTTTCAACTTTTGGCTTTTCCAAAAAACAACTTATGGAACAAACCTTTATTGCCCCGTCCTGCGGCACAGGTTCTTTAACTCCCCGGCTGGCCCTGAAGGTATTAAAATTGACACGCGAAGTTGCAGACAAAGCACAAAACCTACTGAGAAAAAATGATTAAAGCACTTATTTTCGACCTTGACGGTACTCTGGCCAATACTGAACTCCTGCATTACCAGGCCTGGAAAGAAACACTCGCTAATAATGGGGTGACCAACTTTTCGCTTGATACTTTTATGACTTTTGTCGGTACCAGCAATGAAAATGTAGCTGGAAGTTATATTAAAAGTAACGGGATAGAGAAAACTATTCCACAGATTGTGCTTGAAAAACAGGTTGTTTACATAGATCTCATTCCGGGAATTAAACTTTTTGCAGGTGCCCGGGAGATCATAACCCGCTACCATGGTATATTTCGTCTGGCATTAGCCTCTTCGTCCCATAAAAAAGAAATTGTGGCCCTGTTAAAATCACATGACCTTGACATCTATTTTGATCTGATAATCGGCGGCGATATGGTTGAACGGAAAAAACCTGACCCGGAAATCTACCTGAAAACCCAACAGCTGCTGGAGGTTTTCCCCCATGAATGTATTGCTTTTGAAGATTCAGAACATGGCTTGAACAGTGCAAAAAATGCTGAGATGTATGGTGTCGCCATCCCCAACGAGTTCACCCTGGATCATGACTTTTCCAGAGCAGATCTTATACTCAACAGTCTTACTGAAATGAATGAAAAAAAAATAACTGCCCTGCTGCACTCCCCTCCCTGAGAAAAGTTGTCTACTCCTGATGGCCTGGAAAAAAACAAGAGATAAGCACCTTTATGAAACCAGGGTATAAACTCCGACTTCGAACTGAGGAATGTATATTGAAAATATGTGGCTGTATTCACCACCAGATAGCGAACGCAGAGAAACCTTCGAAATACTAACCCGAATAAATCGGAATTTTAAAATGCCTGGATAAATGCCATGGAAGTATATTCAACCATATAAATATAAACGACCCTCCTCGATTTCTTGTTTTTTATTACAGACGTTCTGGAGTAGGGCACTAAAAAGTCCGAGCTATTCAGGTTAGGTTGATAACAATTCTTCGTTTAAATCTTTTACGATCTGCTGTGCAGTTAAGCACCCTTTACTCCAGCATTTTCCTGCAACCTCTACCGGTTGATTCAGGAGGTTGCCTGCAGCATAATAGCTAGGGTCAGAGCAGCGTCCATATTGATCAACAAGTGGCCTTTCTGTCTTTTGATCGAGATCAAGGTGGCTCATACGAACGAGGCTCGAGTCCGGGGTAAATTGACCGGTGAAAACAACACCATCGCAAACAATTTCCCGCTTGTCGCCGTTTTTATCTGAAACCCGGACAGCCCTGACACGCTTATCTCCGAGTATGTTTATAATTCGTGTACCTAAAAATAGTGGAACGCCAAAAATGTACACTGCATGGTAAATTGGCCACCGTACAGTTGCACGTGACTCTTCCTCAAGCATTGCCACAGGCTGAATACCTGCTTTTTTACAGGTTAAGAGTGCAGAAAAACTTACTATTTCCGTTCCGACTACAACCGGGCGGTGGAACGGAATAAGGTTATTCAGGTATATCATCGATTGAAGAGTTCCGGTGTTACAAATGCCCAGTCCCCGGTCTCCGGAAATCATCCTGACCGAGCGCGGTGTCTCACGAGCTCCGGTGGCGAGAAGAACGCGTTTTGCTTTAACTTCCCCCAAACCCTCAGGGGAAACGATACTGAGCGTCCCCTGAGCTCCCAGTGATGTCACCGTGGTTTTCATCGCCAGGTTGACACCAGCGTTTTCTGCACTCCCCACAAGTCGTCTTGCGTAAGAGGGTCCCGTCATTACACGGCTGAATTCCTTTATGCCAAACGGCGGGTGTCCACAATGGCGGGGAATACCGCCTGGCTCAAACTCACGATCCAGCACGATAACACGTTTGATTCCCGCCTTCTTCAACTCCGTCGCTGCTGCAAGTCCTGTTGGACCCGCACCAATGATCGCCACATCCCATCTATTATCCTTGAGAGTATCAGCCATCCACTTCCCCGACGGCAAGTGGTTCATCAAACTTTCCTCTGGTCAGTTCTGCCAACCGTGCTGAGCAGTAGAAGCCCTGGCAACGCCCCATTGTTGCGCGGGTACGCCGTTTCAGGCCTGCAAGGCTTGCGGCCGGCACTTTAGCAGTAAGTGCGCTGTGTATCTCACGCCTGGTGACCATTTCACAATGACAGATAATTTCACCGTATCCGGGAGTCTCATAGTCACGGGGGAGATGCTCCGCAAGATTCGGGACATGCGGTACTATGGGATTTTCTATCGCCTTAAATTCGACATCTTGATTGGAGAGTAGGCTGTGAACATGACGGGCAATACCCAACGCTGCTGTCAACCCGGTGGACCGTATTCCACCAAGGGTGATCCAGTTGCGTGCGGAATCTTCAATAATCCGATACTCTTTTCTTTCAGTTGCCGGTCGAATGCCTGCGTAGGTGGCGGTCACTGGAATGTCTGTAAGCGCCGGAAGCTTTTGGACAGCCTGTGCATGGAGTTCGCTCAGGATCTCCTTTGCAACAGACGAATCACCTCTGGCTTCCTGCTCCTCTGCGGTCGGGCCCACCATGAGGTTTCCGAAAATTGTTGGGAAAAGCACGATGCCTTTGGTCCGTTCAGTGGGGACTGGCAGGATAATTGAGCGAACGAGCTTATGAGCAGCCTTGTCAAACACCACAAACTGACCCTTCCGAGGCTTGATGTTAAATTCAGTGGCGCCTAGAACGTCACGGTCAAGGATGTCACCATAGAGCCCGGCACAATTTATTACATATCGCGCTTTTACTTTTCCACGTGGAGTATTAAGCAACCAGTAAGCTCCATCGAAGTCTCCACCCCTGACCCCGGCGTTAAAAAAAGCTTGACCACCATTTTCCAGAGCCTGAAGCAGATACGCAAGTGGTGCCGACCAGGGGTCGATGACGTATTCCCCTGGGACAGCTATGGCGGCACGAATATTTTCTGAGAGATTAGGCTCGAGATCAAGAACCTCGGATCTACTTAATAGCAGCAGATCCTTCACACCGTTCTCATGCCCTTTTTTGATAATATCTGTAAATCGCTCCTCTTCCTCTTCCGTCCATGCGGCTACCAGGGCACCGGATTTAAGAAGTGGGAGGTTGAGGCTTTTCCGGATTTCCAGATATTCTTCATATCCTTTTTGAACACATTCCCATTCAAGAGTTCCAACAGGTGCGTCGAATCCGGTATGGAGAATTGCACTGTTTCCTTTGCTTGCACCGTCGAGAATGTCAGCTGCCTTCTCAATCAGAACCACAGAAGCACCTTCCAGGGTCATTCGACGGGCTACAGCACATCCTACGACTCCTCCCCCGATAATTGCGATATCCCCTTCAGCTAACAGTGAAGCGGTGCTTATCCGGTCGTCATGCGGTCTGGAGTTCTCGTTGTAATGTGCAGCATTCATAGCAAAACATGAATTAAAAAATATGACAGATCAGTCAACGTATTACAAAATTGGACGTACAAAGGGAGGGTGATTTCGTTTTCCATCTTAAATCATCCTATTCGTCATTCCCGGTGAGGCGGGAATGACGAAGCATTGAGACATATGAACTTTTAAGACGCCATCAACTATAGCGATAAGGAACGCCGGCTTTTTCCATAGTTTTAGAATATTGTTTAAATATTTCTACAACCTTCTTGGCTCGCGGGCTGATTGAAGATATTTCATTCCAAAACTCTTTTGAATCTTCAACTACCTGATCCCACTCATTTGCCGGAATCGTGGTTAATTCCATTTTCTTGCCTTCAACGCGCAGCTTAGCTTCGCCACCCCAATACCAGATCTGACGGTAATAGTGTGAGCTGTCCATTGATAGCCTAAAAAGTTCCTGTAAATGGGGAGGAACCTTTGCCCAGCTTTTACTGTTAGCAAAATATGAGCCACACCAGGCTCCGGTAACATTGTTTAACAAGGCGTAGTTACAAACATCGGCCCAGCCGACTTCATACGCTTCAGTAAATCCGCACCAGGCGACTCCATCCAGCTCACCCGTTTGAATAGCCACTTCAATGTCATCCCAGGGGAGTGTAACAGGTACCAGGCCGTAACGTGACAGGAATTTTCCTGCTGTGGGTACGCCAAACACACGTTTACCTTTCATATCTGCAAGACTCCGGATGGGTTTTTTGCTGAAAATATGCAGAGGATCCCAGGCACCGGCACCGAGCCATTCTACCCCTTTAACTTCACCATAGGCCTCCTGCCAGATTTTATCTAAACCATAGTATTTGAATAACACAGGTAAATCCAGGCTATAACGTGTTGAAAAAGGGAAATACCCGCCAAATACACTGATATCAACAGGGGAAGCCATGGTTGCATCATCACTTTGCACCGCATCGATCATTCCCTTTTGCATAGCACGGAAAAGTTCGCCGGTGGGAACCAGCTGATCGGCGTAGTACAACTCAATCTCCATCTGGCCGTGGGCTGCACGGTTAAATGCTTCTATCTGGGGCAGGATGACATGGGCGCCCAGAGGTGCTCCGGAGTAAGTCTGCAAGCGCCATTTAATTGGGTTAGAGGCAGAGTAGACATAAGCGGCTGGAGAGAATACAGTGGAGGCAGCAACTGCGCCTGCTGTCACTGCACCGGCCTTCTTAATGAAATCCCGGCGGTCATTATTTTGAACGTCGTTCTTGGGGTCGGTTGCAATTCTTTCGTCTTTCATTGTCTATCTCCTTTTTGGGTTAAAAGATGGATTCCTGATCTGATGATCAATATACAACAACAATCTTGTGAAAAGTCCCATGCATCGTCATTCCCCCGTAGGCGTGACCCCGGAAGGTATTATAATACCGAGATTCCTTCCTGCTCGGGAATGACGAGATAACGAAATATTCAAGTTTTTACAACTCCATCACTCATTTTATATAGATCAAATCTGGGAGCCAAAGTGCGATTTGAGGAAAAATCATTATTAATATTAATGCAAAAGTCATAACAAACACGAACGGAACAATAGATCTGTAGATGTCCTTCAACGAAATTTCAGGTGGGGCCATTGCACGCATTAAAAACAGATTATAGCCAAATGGGGGCGTCATGTAGGCGATCTGACATGTAATTGTATATAAAACTCCATACCAGATTGGGTTGAAGCCCAGTGATATAACCAGTGGGACATAGAGAGGGGCAACAATAACCAGCATTGCTGTATCGTCTAAAAACATCCCCATTACAATGTATGACAACTGCATCATGACAAGAACCTGCCAGGGGCTCAAGTTCCATCTTGTAATAAACAACGACTCTATGGCCTTGACGGCACCAATTCCATCAAAAACTGCGCCAAAGCAGAGAGCGGCCAGGATAATCCACATAAACATACATGATATACCGAGGGTTTTTCGAAGCGTTTCTTCCATGACCTTTCCGGTCAGAGTTCCCTTGAAAAGTGCGGCAACTGTTGCTGCGGTGGCACCTACAGCAGAACTTTCAACCAGGCTGGTAATACCCATCAGGAACAAGCCGGTCATAAAAAAGAAAATCAGAAATGGAATAATACCCGCTTTTAACAGCTTAAGCTTTTCGCTAAACGGCATATCCAGTTCTTCTTTACTTACTGTGGGAGCAAGATGAGGCTGCATTCTGCACCTGATAATGATGTAGATGATGAAAAATGCAGCCATCATTAAACCGGGAACAACCCCAGCCAGCCAAAGTCTGCCTACAGGCTGCCGTGCAATCATACCGTAAAGCACCAGTACCACACTGGGCGGCACTAATATACCCAGAGAACTGCCCGCCTGCACAACTCCCGTGATCATGACCTTATCATAATTGCGTCGCAGCATTTCCGGAAGTGCAATAGTCGCACCGATGGCCATTCCGGCAACGCTAAGCCCATTCATGGCTGAAATAACAACCATCAAACCAATAGTACCAATAGCAAGTCCACCTCTAAGACCACCAAACCAGACGTGAAACATTCCATATAAATCATCTGCTATGCCTGATTCAGAAAGGATATATCCCATGTAGATAAACATGGGCAGCGTCAGCATGGGATACCAGTTAAATAATTTGAATGCTGCCATAAATGGCATTTCAATGGAACCGGTTCCGTACAACAACAAAGCCGCACTTGCTGACACAAACCCAATCGCAGCAAATACACGCTGGCCGGTTAACAACATAACCAGCATTCCCCCGAACATACTGAGGGCAATCATTTCGTAACTCATGAGATCGTGATTCCTTTAGCTTTGGCCAGGTCTTTGAAAAATGTGGATATAGTCTGTAATATCATTAAGAAGATTCCCATTACCATGATAATTTTTATTGGCACCATCGATGGGTTCCACTGTGAAAAATTGCGCTGCCCATATTCGATGGCATACATCGTGCTGGAGATTGAACCGACAAACAGAGTGATGAGATAGAAAAGAAGAAAAAAATTGGTGACAGCATCAACTCTGGCCTTGGTTTTACTTGACCAGTGCTCATAGAGCAGATCCATCCGGACATGGGCCTTCATTTGCATTGAATAGGCACCACCCACTATGTAGTAACCGGTGATAATAAATTGTGCCATTTCAACAGTCCAGGATAGCGGTATATTTAAGATGTTCCGGGTAATTGCCCCTAACAGCAAAGTAGCAATCATGAGAAAGATTGAGTACATTGCAACTCGGCCGCACTTGGTTGAAACATAATCAACATATTTTACGTAATTAATTATAAATTTCGGCATCTAGGTATATATCTCCTGTTTTACCTCACCATAGATAGAGAATTGCTCTTATTGAGCCAATGATCGAACCACGGACATAAAATTGAATCATGTTTATGAGCCCGGTGATCAATGATAGTGTTGTAAAAATTCCGATCTCCTGCATTGCAGGAAACCTCTCTTTATGGGACCGGTCAGAGTTTTCGCCTCATATCCTCCAGGCAGTCACCCGGTTTAAAGTAGTTTATTTTCCAATAAAATAGAACTAAAATCTCCTTCCACCTTCCCAATCTTTACGCCAGGCTGTAAATCATCATTGAATTTCTGAGGGTGTTGAAGCCGGAGGCTGGACTGACAGTATTTGCAGCTTGAATTCATCTTTGGAAGTGACTAGAAAGAAACATTATTGATTTACAAAACCATACTAACCCAACAAATCGGAAAACTTTTTAGATTGTATGGTTGACACGCGTAAGAATTTGAGAGTCTGCCAACCACAAAATCTTACGGTTAACACAATTTCCGAGGTATAATGATATCAAGGTGTTA
>JGI24023J19991_10000822_pt1 | contig 24491 bp, 23 predicted proteins | sample Cruoilmetagenom1_FD_19991 | JGI IMG/M metagenome (IMG submission 19991) | reverse complement strand
TTCAAATATCTCTTTTAGTACCTTATAGCTATTTTCACTTCTTAAATGTGACGAATCCCAAAAGTTACATTTACTGATTGTGAGATTACTCTCACCAGTAAAATCAATATAATCAGTGACTTTTAAGAGTTCTCTTTTAAAAGTTTTAAATGCTTCTTTTAAGCCTGCTTCTTTTAAGGCATGAAAATGTTCAATGTACATTGGCGGTATAAATACATATATATTTATACCATTTTCTTTACAATGTTTCACTATTTTTGCAAATTGTTTCATGTAAACATCTGAGTATTTATAATCAATATATATACCTGTCTTTTTAAAATAAGCTTTCATATGTTTTTTAATATTGTTATCAATATTTAAACTTCCATTTTCAAACTGCCATCTAAGATCAGGATAGTGTCTCATTCCATTTTTGGAATAATATTCATATCTTTTAGGATTACCTGAAAGATTATTCCGTAGACTCACAAATGATTTTTCCAAAGTGTTAATATTGAAATAAATATCATATGTATATAAGTTTGAATAAGATTGTATTTTGTCCTTATATTGCAAATAATCATCATTTAGCTTTGCATTTTTGTTAAAAGACATAAAGTCTATGCCATAAATGAGGTTTTTAATTTTATTAAATTTTAATGCATACAAAAAAGAATCATAGTGAATAGGAGTAACAGAAGCAGGTAAACTCATCGTAAAAGTACTTCCTCCTAAATATTTGTTTACCACATCTGTATCTAACACACCAACCCTAGATGTTCCAAGGACCAAGTTATCCCATCCACCATTTTCTAGTAATGGCATTTTATATTTAATTGCAAAATGTGTATTATCTTCTTTTATGTCATTAATATTCTCTACTACTATTTTTTTGTTGAACCCTAAAGGATCAATAATATAATTGAATCCTCCTATAACTAAAATGAGTATGGTAGTGATCAATATCCATATTTTGATCCATTTTACGTTTTTCATCACCATATCCTCTTAAAAATTAAAATACAAAAACTGAGAAATTTTATGCATTGATAAGACTGAGACTACAAAAAGTACTGCCGAAAACACCATAGAACTAACAGAAAAATTAAAAGTACTTAGCAACTGCATAGAGTTTTTAAATGTAAACACTAATACTGCTGCAACAAACAACCATAAGAATGTAACAATATTTCCACCCGTTTTTTCAATAAAACTACCAAAATGAATACCATATTCACTTAAAAAATAAAGCTTACCTGATAATGCATAAGGCAAGTTAAGTCCAGTCAATCCACACATACCTTTCAATACTTTAATGGCATCTGAAAATTCCTCCGCTCTAAAAAAAACCCAACTAATATTTATAAAGTTAAATGTAATAAACCATGCAAATAAAGTATGCATCTTAAAGCCAAAGCTCTGCCAAACCCTATGTACAACAAGGCCTACACCATGAAGTGCTCCCCAAAATACAAATGTCCAACCAGCACCATGCCAAATACCTCCAAGTAAAAAAGTTACAAATAAGTTGCTATATGTTTTTATATTACTTTTTCTATTTCCTCCTAAAGGAATATAAACATATTCTTTCAAAAAACGTGAAAGTGTAATATGCCAACGTCTCCAAAAATCCTGAATAGAGACTGCTTTATAAGGTGAATTGAAGTTGATCGGTAATTTTATATTGAAAAGTAGAGCTATACCTATTGCCATATCGGTATAACCACTAAAATCAAAATAGAGCTGAAATGTATAAGAAAGAGATGTAACCCATGCCTCAAAAAAGTTCAGAGTATCTGCTGCATCAAACCCATTTGTCGCCCATACAGAAAAAGTATCTGCTATAACTACTTTTTTAAATAATCCAATAGAAAAAATGAATANCCCTAATGCTATGTTATTGTAATTCTTTACTTTATTTCTTGTNTTTGAAAATTGTGGCATCATCTCTTTATGATGAACAATAGGNCCAGCAATGAGTTGAGGGAAAAAGGCTACAAATACTGCATAGTTTAAAAAATCATATTCATGAGTTTCTGATCTATAACTGTCTACAAGGTATGCTATCTGTTGAAAAGTAAAAAAACTGATTGCCAAGGGTAATGCTAAGTTTAATGCCGAAGTATTTGTAGAAAAAACAAAATTTATATTTGTAATAAAAAAATCTGCATATTTAAAATAACCCAATAGTGCAATATTTGCAACAATACCAAAAACTAACAATGCCTTTTTAGTAAAAAAAGATTTATCAATATATTGTGATAGTTGTTTACCAATGGCATAATTAAATAACATCGACGCCAGTATAAGGGGAAGATAGATAATGTTCCACCAGCTATAAAAAAAGAGCGATGAAAAAACAAGAAAAGCTTTTGAAAGTTCTGTCAATCGTTTTTTATTTAAATAAAAGTATACTAAAAATACTATAGGCAAAAATGCAAAAATAAATACATACGAATTAAATAACAAACTTTGCCTTTGATTTACGACTATTGATATTTATTTAAATACCATTGAATGGTTTTTATAATACCTGATTCAAAGTTCTCATCTGCTTTCCAGCCTAACTCTGTTTCAATTTTAGTTGCATCTATAGCGTAGCGTCTATCATGTCCCGCTCTATCTTCTACATATGTAATTTGTTCTTTATAACTTTTCTCTTTAGGTTTAAAGTCATCAAGCATACTACATACTTGATTTACAATATAATTATTGTTTCTTTCATTACGTCCACCAATATTGTATACTTCACCCTCTTTTCCTGTATGATAGACCAAATCTATCCCTTTACAGTGATCCAGAACATACAGCCAATCACGAATATTGTTTCCATCTCCGTAAATAGGGATATTTTCACCTTTAAGTGCTTTACGTATAATAGTAGGAATTAACTTTTCATCATGTTGCTTAGGTCCATAGTTATTTGAACAATTTGTAATAACCGTGTTCATACCATAAGTGTGATGGTAACTTCGAACTACCATATCACTCCCTGCTTTACTAGCAGAATAAGGAGAATTCGGTGCATATGGAGTTTCTTCTGTAAAAAGCCCCTCCTCTCCCAATGTTCCATAGACTTCATCTGTGGAGATGTGATGAAAACGACATAATTCATAGCCCTTTTTATAGACAAATGGTTTTTCCATCCATTTTTTATATGCGACATCTATAAGTGTAAATGTCCCATTTACATTGGTTTCAATGAAAACTCCAGGATTGGCAATAGAGTTATCTACATGACTCTCTGCAGCAAAATGGATTATTCCCCTTATATCATATTTGTCAAAAATTTCTTCTACCAATTTTCTGTCACAAATACTACCTTTTACAAATGTATAGCTTTTATTCTCATTCACATCTTTAAGATTTTCTAAATCACCTGCATAGGTCAAAAGATCAAGGTTGATCAGGTGATAATCATTATATTTATCTAAAAAATAAGGCACAAAATTTGAACCTATAAAGCCTGCACATCCTGTAACTAAAATAGATTTCATTAAGCACCAGCCATTTCTAACATATACTGTCCATATTCTGTTTTTAATAGAGGCTGAGCAAGTGATATAAGTTCATCACTTGTAATCCAGCCTTTATAATAAGCTATCTCTTCAATACAAGCAACCTTGTATCCTTGTCTTTTTTCTATAGTTTGAATATATTGACTTGCATCTGCCAAACTCTCATGCGTTCCTGTATCTAACCATGCAAAACCACGTCCAAGTAATTCAACCCTCAAGTCACCTCGTTCTAAATATGCTTGATTTACAGAAGTTATCTCAAGTTCTCCACGTTCAGATGGTTTAATACTCTTAGCAATTTCAACCACATCATTATCATAAAAATAGATGCCCGTTACCGCAAATTTACTTTTAGGATTTTCTGGTTTTTCTTCAATTGACAGAACATCAAAGTTTTCGTTAAATTCAACAACTCCAAAACGTTCTGGGTCTTTTACTTGATAACCAAATACTGTTGCACCAGTGGTTTCAAGTGTTGCACGTTCTAATCTTGGAGTAATTCCTGAACCAAAAAAGATATTATCTCCTAAAACCAAACATACACTATCATCACCAATAAAATCTTCTCCAATAATAAAGGCTTCTGCCAGTCCATTAGGTTCAGCCTGTACAGCATAAGAAAATTGCATACCAAGATGGGAACCATCTCCCAATAACTCTTCAAATCTAGATATGTCATGAGGTGTTGAAATAATTAGTATCTCTCTTATCCCTGCTAGCATCAGAACAGATAACGGATAATATATCATTGGCTTATCATATATAGGTAACAATTGCTTTGATATTACTTTTGTTATAGGGTGGAGTCTAGTACCACTACCACCAGCTAAAATTATTCCTTTCATTGCTTATCCTTTATGATTTAATATGCCACAAAAATCTAACACTTCTTTACCAAAGATTCGTAGACCTTTAAATTCATCATGTCCAACTAAAAAGACTATAATATCTGCATCATTTATAGCTTCTTCATCAGGAATCACACCAAAATCAGGATGTGAACTTATATTTGGTTCAACAGGTAATACATCTAACCCCTCTTGAATGAGTCGCTTCGTAACAAAAATTGCTGGAGACTCTCTAAGATCATCAATATTAGGTTTAAATGCTAACCCCATACATGCAACTTTTGCTACTCGACCATTTTCTTTTTCAAAAGTAAGTGCAGCATTTTTGACCTTTTCAATCGCCCACTCTGTTTTATAGGTATTTACTTCTCTTGCTGTTCTAATAATCTTAGCATCATCTCCTCCAGCGTGCACAATAAACCATGGATCAACGGCAATACAGTGTCCCCCTACCCCTGCACCAGGTTGTAAGATGTTTACACGTGGATGACGGTTTGCTAATGAAATAAGTTCCCACACATTGATGTCAAATTTATCAGATAATATAGAAAGTTCATTGGCAAATGCAATATTCACATCACGGTAACTATTTTCTGTCAATTTTGCCATCTCAGCTGTTTTTGCATCTGTTAAAAGTATCTGTCCACTTACAAATGTCTTATAAAAAGCTGCTGTTTCTTCTGTAGATATTTCATCTATTCCACCAACTATACGATCATTTTCAACTAATTCTCTCATAATTTGACCGGGAAGTACACGCTCAGGACAATGTGCTACATGCACTTTCGAGATATCTATCCCTTGTTCTTTTAAAACTTCTGCTACTTTATCTGTTGTCCCTACTGGTGATGTTGATTCCAATATCACAATATTGCCTTCTTTTACATAAGGAGCAATAGCTTCAGTTGCTGAAATGACATAGTCTATGTTAGGTACGTAACCTTCATGAAATGGTGTAGGTACAGCAATAATAAATACATCCGATTCTTTTGGTTTTGTATCAGCTACAAGGTTACCAGAGTTTACAGCTGAGCGCACAAAAGTATCTAAATCAGGTTCTACAATATGAATATTTCCTTGATTAATTGTATCCACTGTACTTTGTACAACATCTACCCCATGAACCTGATATTTACGGTTTGCCAAAAGCGCCGCAGTTGGAAGTCCTATATATCCTAATCCAATTACACATACTGTTTTATTTTGCATATTTTTCCTTCATTAAATTTACTATTTTTTCACATGCTTTACCATCACCATAAGGGTTATGCGCCTGGCTCATACTCTCATATAAAGTTCTATCTACAAGTAATTGATCTACTTCACTGACTATTGTTTGAGGGTTTGTTCCTACCAATTTTACGGTGCCAGCCTCAACTGCTTCTGGTCTTTCTGTGGTATCACGCATAACAAGTACAGGCTTCCCTAAACTAGGTGCTTCTTCTTGAATACCTCCGCTGTCTGTAAGTATCAGGTAGGATTTACTCATGAGATAGACAAAAGGTTCATAGTCTAACGGAGGGATAAGATATACATTACTGATACCTGAAAGTAATTCAAGCACAGGTTTTTGCACATTAGGGTTAAGATGTACCGGATACACAAAGTTTACATCTGGATGTTGTTCAGCTAAGGTTTTTATAGCTGAACACATATCAAGGAATCCTTGTCCAAAGTTTTCTCTTCTATGTCCAGTTATCAATACTACACGTTCTTTATTACCAAAAGCAGTAAAGTCAACTTTAATTTGATTTGAAAGTGATAATTTAAGACTCTCATTTTTTTCTATCTTTTCCAATACCCAAAACAATGCATCAATGACTGTATTTCCAGTAACATAAATATCATTTTTATCTACATTTTCTTTTAAAAGATTGTCTTTACTCGTACTAGTAGGAGTGAGATGATACTTAGTGATTTGTGAAGTAAGTTTACGGTTAGCTTCTTCTGGCCATGGACTATAGATGTCTCCTGTACGAAGTCCTGCTTCAACATGAGCAACCGGTATCTTTTGGTAAAATGCACTCATTGATGTTGCAATAGTCGTTGTAGTATCACCATGCACAAAAACTACATCTGGTTTATACTCTGATAAAACTTCCTTCATCCCAAGTAAAATATTACTTGTTACATCATAAAGATCTTGCCCCGGTTTCATTATATTAAGATCATAATCAGGCACAATATGAAAAATTTGAAGTACTTGATCTAACATCTCTCTATGTTGTGCTGTTACACATACTTTTGCTTCTATATACTGTGATTCTTTCTGAAAGGCTAAAACGAGTGGTGCCATTTTAATAGCTTCTGGCCTTGTACCAAAAACTAGTAGTATTTTTTTCATTATATAATTACGTTAATCTCCCCTAAAATTGTAAGTAAGCATTATATCAGTAAATTGTCAAAAAATTGTCAAATGCCCTAAACAAGATTCCCTATCACCATTAAATACCAAATAATAGCCGATATTATAGCAGAAATAATATTTAATAACTTGATTTCACAATAAAACTTGCTACTAAATTAGTTTTAAGATTTTTTAAAACTGGTTAATCTTTTAGTAAGATTAATTGATTCAAAATCTACACATAATCAATCGGGTCACTAACCCCAGCCTCATCAAACCCCTTAAGCCTTAACCTGCAAGAATCACAAACACCACATGCTTTGTCTTCAGATTGATAGCAACTCCATGTATCTTCTAGTGGTACACCTAGTTCTAGAGATTTTTGCACTATTTCGCTTTTCTTTAAAGCTACCAATGGCATCTTTATCTGTATGTGAGTTTCGTCTTTGGTGCCAAGGTTAATAGCATCTTGCATTTGTTTTATGTAGTTCTCACTGCAGTCAGGGTAACCAGAACTATCTTCTTCTACTACACCTATGAAAAGTGCTTCTGCTGTATGTTTTTCAGCAACGGCTGCAGCGATAGAGAGAAAGATACCATTTCTAAAAGGTACATAAGTGACGGGTACACCCTCTTCTATGCCACCCGTAGGAACATCTATACTATCATCTGTAAGTGCAGAGGCACCGATAGTCTCAAAAAATGGCAAGTCTATCTCATAGCTTTTAACAGCGTTTACAGAAGTGGCTATTTTACGAAAGCATTCTACTTCTTTGGTTTGGGTACGTTGTCCATAGTTAAAATGCAAGGCTACAATCTCATAGCCTTCTTTTTCTGCTATCTTCGCTGACAAAGCACTGTCCATTCCACCAGAAATAATACAAACTGCTGTTTTGTTCATTATAACACCCTTTGAGGTTCTCAATTTACTGCCATTTTACCAAGATTTGGGTAAACTTCCAGCATGATAGATTTGGATAATCAAACAACACTACCTGTTAATCTGGATGCTTTAGAAGCCATAGCTTCAAGCCTTAGTACCAAAGAAGTAGAACTTATTATTACTGATGATGAAACCATGAAAAGCCTGAATCTAGAGCATAGAGGAAAAGAGACATCTACAGATGTATTGAGTTTTCCTATGGAAGCTCCTTATACTGAGCAATCAATATTTGGCATGCCTTTAGGTTCTATTGTCATCTCAGAGTCATTTGTGAAGCAAAAAGCAGATGAGTTTAGACATAGCATACAAGATGAACTTTCTTTACTATTTATACATGGTATGCTACATCTGCTTGGTTTTGACCATGAAGTTGATGATGGTGAAATGCGTACTAGAGAAGAAGAGATCATCAGAGCATTTGATTTACCCAAAAGTCTCATCGTAAGAACAAACTAAGGAATCATTATGGATTTTATCATTTTTCTCATCTCTATGGGTGTACTCATTTGGGGTGCTGATCTACTTATCGACCAAAGTGAGCGTATCGCTTTAAAATTCAACATACCTGAATTTATTATTGGTGCGACTCTCATAGCTCTAGGCACAAGTCTACCCGAGATGGCTGCAAGTATCGCAGCCAGCTACAATGAAAAGCCCCAAATTGCCATCGCCAATGTCATAGGAAGTAATATACTCAATATCACTTTGGTTCTTGCAACGGTCTTTCTCATTACAAAAACGATCAATCCTGCAAGAGACTTTTTTGCCAAAGACAGTACTTGGGCATTGGTTCCCGTACTTGTATTTATCTTGATGGTCATTGATGGTGTTATTTCAAGATTTGACGCGATACTGTTACTTCTTTTAATGGGTGCATATCTTGTTTTTTTACTTCAAGATGCAACAAACATTCCTAAAGAAGGTTTAGAAGATATCGAAGAGATAGATACAAGTGATTTCTCCTGGGCAAAAACAGTGCCTATGCTCTTAGGTGGATTTATTCTAGTCATAGTCGGAGCACACTTCACAGTAGAAAGTGCTTCAGACATAGCAAAAAGCTTTGGTGTTTCTGAATGGATCATAGGTATTGTGCTTATTTCTATAGGGACATCACTACCTGAACTTGTTGTCAGTATCGCTGCATCATTAAAAGGTAAAGTAGATATGGCCATAGGAAATATCATTGGTTCAAACATGGCAAATACAACAGTGGTCATCGGGGCAGCGGCATTAGTCAATCCTATGCCTATCATCGCATCAAACTATATCTTTGATATTACTACGATGATTATTGCTACATTGCTTCTTGTCTTTATCACAGCAAATAAACTCTATAACAAATCTGCAGGAATCAGTCTTATAATTATCTTAGGTCTTTTCTTAAATAATACATTTCAAAACATGTAACCTTTCTTCTAAAATGAAGAAAGGTTTGCATCCAATACTTTAGGGTATTTTTGCTTAGTAAAGTACCCATTTTTATAAAGCCATTTATAAATATCAGCGGCTATTGGTCCAGCAGTACTCCCACCATGCCCACCATGCTCTACCAGAACAGTCACAATGTACTTAGGATTATCATAAGGGGCATAAGTGGTTATCCATGCATGGGAACGATGAAAATAGGCTAATTCTGACTCTTTTAAACGCTTCTTTGTTGACTGAGGGATAGATGTGACCTGTGATGTTCCTGTTTTACCTGCGACAACCATAGGTAAGCCACTCATGGTTTTAAATGCCGTTCCCCTCTTAGTGTTACAGACATCATACATCCCTAGCCTAATCTGAGTTAAATGATTTCTATCAAATGCTATCGGTTTCATAACCTGATGTGTGATATTGTTGTCAACCACTCTTGCAATGCGAGGTTTCACTAGCTTAGACGTAGCTATCAAACCAGTATGTCTTGCCAATTGTAAGGGCGTTACCAAGTCATATCCTTGACCTATGGAAGAAATAACAGTCTCACCCATATACCACGGTTGCTTAAAGCGTTTCATTTTCCAAGCTTTGTCTGGTATGACACCATCATATTCGCGCGGTAGATCAACCCCAGTCTTGACACCCAAACCAAAAGAGCGTAAATGTTTTGCCATATTGTTGATACCTACTTTTAAACTCTTCGAATAAAAGTACACATCACAACTCTCACGTATAGCTTTACGAAGTCCTACTGCACCATGTCCCCATCTTGACCAACATCTAAACTTATGCTTACTTTGTCCTAAAGTAATATGGCCACCACAGTGTTCATAGTTATCTAAAATACCTTCCAAGGATTTTGAAAATGCCAGTGCCATACCCATTTTAATAGTTGATCCTGGAGGATAGGTTCCATGAATAAATTTATTGGTAAAAGGATGAGCCAGGTCTTCTTGCAGGGCATTCCAATCTTTAAAACTGATACCTCCCACAAATAGATTAGGGTCATACGAAGGATAAGAAACTGCAGACAATACTTCTCCATTGGTTTTCATGACAATGGCAACACCTGTAGCATCACCAAACCGTTCATATATCATTTGTTGCAAATTTATATCAATGTTCAACTGAAGGTTTTTATTGTCTTGTGGCAATTTCTTTTCTAAAACCTCTATGGCTTTATTGGTAGCCGTAACCTTTGAGATTTCATATCCCAATTCACCCTGAAGTACTTTATTGTAGTACCGTTCTAGCCCTGTTTTACCTATTGTGCCTACTTCATTGACCACGCTATCTTTTTTGTTTTCTTTTAGGTTTGAGCGTCCTGTATACCCAACAATATGTGCACCATACTTACCATAAGGATAGTACCGTTTAGTCTCCGCTTCTATTATAGTCTCATTGTGTAGGCTAAGTTTTGGATATGCACTCATCATATCTGAGTAATGTATAAAATCAACCACTTTGATAAATTTGTGATTATAAGGTGAATTGTGTTTTTTATACACTTTAAGCATGATCGTTTTATTGAGATCAGGGAAAGTACTGACGAGTCTATCTACCACTTCCATGAGCTTTTTATCTTTAACTTTTAAGTGTGGCATAATAGAGATAGAAAAACCTATCTGATTCATCGCAAGCAAGTTACCATTGATATCAGATATCTCACCTCTCACAGGCTTTATAAAACGTTTTCTCTCTATATTTTCTTTTGCCAATCTCTCATAGTAAAAATTTGACTTAATACTTACATCGTAAAGCCTTGCGATCATTACACCCCAAAATAAAATAAAAACAAGTATAACAAACTTATATCTCATAGTATCACCACCATCAACATATCAACTATCAATGAATAGAGCAAAATGGTGTCTAGTACCACCGAAGAACTTTGAAAGATAAAATCATACGAAAGTATAGAACCCAGATAAAACGCATCTAGGAGAAGTACAGACAAAATAGGCTTACACACCTGACAACGTCTAAAGTGTGTTAAATGATGATAAAACATTACATACATAAGTAAAGAGGAGATAATTGTTAAAAATAATGGCAAAGAGAGATTAACTTCAAGGTTTATAAAATATACCATTGAAAATAAGACATAATGCAATTTCTCCTTTTCAATACCAAGTATCATAACATAACCCATCATACCAATGAGCAGTGGCAAAAAAACATAAATCGAAATAAGCATAGGATAAAAAACGATAAAAAATAAAACGCAGAGCCATATAAGTGGTCGGTGTAATGACTGAAAAAATGCCTCCATTTATCTACTAAACCCTATACTATTTTATAGACTAAAGCTATTTCATTACATACAGGGAAGTGAATACACTTGATACAATCTGCCCAAATTTTATGCTCAGGAATAAGCTCTTTGTTGATTTCATTAAAGCCTAATTTTACAAAGTATGTAGGTAAATAGGTCAACACAAGTACATCCTCTTCTACACCTAATGCCTTTGCTTCATTGAGCGTAAATCTCACAAGGTCTTGTCCTATTTTTTGTCCACGATATGCTTCGTCCACTATGAAGCTTCGTATTTCAGCTAAGCGGCTAGAATGCACATGTAAAGCAGCATAACCAACAAGTTTATCCTTATCTTTAGCTAAGACATAAGAGCGTATATTTGTCGCAACTTCATCTTCACTACGATTTAAAATCACTCCATCTTTCACTTCAGACATAACCAATGACTGCATAGCAGGTATATCAGAAAGTTTTGCCTTAACCAGTTCTATCACTTAGACATCCTCTGCGTTATTTTCCACTGTTTTACTCACTCCAAAAATAGTATCCAATATCTCATAATGCACCCTATCGTGCCCATTCTTTTTAAGATTTGAAACAGTGATAGAACCTGGAAAATCACGTTTTAGTTTATTACGTTCTTTTTGATTAAGTTTGTCTATTTTTGTAAATACTGTAAGATATCTCTGATCAGGTCGGATAAACTCAGAAATATATGTTTCCACATCATCATCTATCTTTGCATGAGGGTGTCGTGCATCCCGTAAATGTATAAAAAGACGTATAGATACCCGATGCTGTATGAACTCCACCAAATTCTTTTGCCATACTTCTTTAAGTGTTTTTGAAACCTTGGCATACCCAAACCCTGGTAAGTCTACAAAACGGACAGGATAACTCTGTTCATCATACAAATAGCGTGTTTCAAAAAAGTTTATCAGTTGTGTTTTACCTGGAGTTGCTGATGATTTTGCTAGATTTTTACGGGCAGTGAGTGAGTTAAGTGTAGAACTCTTACCCACATTTGAGCGACCAAGAAAGACCACTTCACTCATATCTTCAGGTAAAGAGTCCGCTATACTTTGTGCTGACTTTATAAAATTTGCTTCAACTACACGTGGTGTACTCATTTAGATTCCCCCATATCAAATATAAACTTTACTGGTTTTTTCTTATTTCCTGTTACTTTTGCATTACCCGTAAGCATATTGAGTACAATCTCATCACCATTAACATGACGTTTATTGACCTGATCATCTATCACTGCTTTTCCGGTAAGTAAGTATTCAGATTTTGTTGGGAAATAAACCACTTTCTTAGCCGATCCTTTATAAAAGCTGTTTTCTTGTTTAAATTCAAACGTTACAGAACCTATCGCTTCATATTTGTTCGTTTCATTATTGTCATCAAAATAGACAATGACTTTATCACCATGTAACCAATTTTCTAATTGTTTGATCTTAACATTACCGATAAAATGTACCTCTTTTTGCATATTGGTAGCCTTCATAGAGTCAGAAGTGATTTCTACTTTTTCAGCAAAAAGAGCCGTAGATAAGAAAATAAAGAATAATATGTTAAAAAAATGCAATGAAAAACCTTTGATAATTTAAAGATATTGTACCATGATATTACTTGTCCACCGTATAAACAACCGCATCAATGCCAGTACCATGAGCCTCTTTTTTAACTGCATTATACTGCAATGAGGTGCCATGTATAATATTTTTATCCATGTTTGCAATAAATGGTGAAGTAATGTATAACATTTGCGTTTTTTGATTATACTTTGCATGCTGTGTACTATAGTCAAATCCATCTTTTTCATGCATACTTACATTACCGTCTAAGTGCAAAATATTCTTCTTATATGTACCTTTATCTGCAAGAAGCTCTTCTATATTAGTCGTATGATATTTTAAATGTTCTAAAGTTAAGATGCCGTTTTCACGTACACCATAGATGCTAAAAGCTTTTGCTTGCATCTTAGATCTATCTACTTCTATAAAAGTTGTATTTGTAAATTCCAATTCTTTATTTAACATCTTTTTATGAGAATTACTATTGGTCAGTTTTACCATAGTTGTTACTGTAACTATCCCTATGATCATCACTATAAGTAGTATCTCTAATTTTAATCCCATAATGCAAGATACTTCTCTTCCAGTCCTTCTTTGACAATAAGATGTTCTATCATCTCTCTGACTGCGCCATCTCCACCTCGTTTAGTTAAGATAACATTTGCAATTTTATCTACATATGCACTCGCATCTCTAGGTACAAAAGATATTTTTGCCGCTTTGAGCATAGTTAGATCATTCAAATCATCCCCAATAGCTGCCACATTTTCCATATCAAGATTTAACTTTTCTAAGAGTTCTTCTAGAACCTCTCTTTTATTATGGATACCTTGATAAAAATGCTCTATATGCAACTCTTTTGCACGTCGTGCAACGATCTTTGATGAACGTCCCGTAATAATAGCAACTTGTTTACCAAGTTTTCTCCATGAAGCGATAGCTAAACCGTCTTTAACATTAAAAGATTTAATTTCATCACCATTTTCACTATAGGTAATACGACTGTCTGTCATCGTACCATCCACATCAAGCACTACAAGTTCAATACTCACAGCACACCCTTTGTACTAGGTATTCCTGCATTTTCATTGATTGTAACCGCACGCCGAAGTGCTACTGCAAGTGCTTTAAATGCACCTTCAATGATGTGGTGTTTATTTTTACCACGATTATAGATGAGATGTAAAGTAAGTGGTAAGTTAAAAGCAAATGCTTTAAAAAACTCTTCCACAAGTTCCACATCAAAGTCCCCTACTTTTCCACCTATAGGTAGTTCAAAGACTAAAAAACCACGATTAGAAAGGTCTATGTCACAAGTTACTGACGCTTCATCCATCACTACTGTAGCATTACCAAAACGCTCAATGCTTTGTACAGGATAGATAGCTTTTTTAAGTACCTGACCTATTACAATACCCACATCTTCTACAGTATGGTGGTCATCTATATGTGTATCACCTTTACACGTTACGTCCATATCTATATGAGCATGTTTTGTAAAGGCTTCTAACATATGGTCATAAAAACCTACACCAGTGTTAATGTTAGCTTTACCTGTACCATACAGGTTTAATTTGACAGCTATTTGTGTCTCTTTAGTTTCTCTTATTACTTCAATCATGTTCATCCTAATTTCTAACTATGAACGCACCACTAAGGTCGTTATTGTCTTTAAAGTCTCTTGCTTCTTGTTCCGAGCCAAAGCCCATGAGCCATACTCTGTACAGTGCTTCACCATCTACATCGGTAAAGCGTTTGATTATAGGCTTGTACTGCCCATACATACCTGTATATTTACGTTTTGTAATTTGAGCACCTTCGTGCCGCTTAAAGGCACCTACTTGTACACCAAAGTTAGAAAGAGCCACCCTTGTTTGTGTATGCTCTCTTTTATGTTTGGCTATGGTAGCAGCAGACTGCACTTTACCGGCAAAGCCTAAAACTTGTATCTCTACTTTGGCGATACCAAGTTTATCAAGTCCTATTTCTTTACCTGCTGTGTATGAACAGTCAATAATCCTACCTCTTACAAAAGGACCCCTGTCGTTGATACGTACAATTGTACTCTTACCATTTTGTACATTTTTAACTTTTACCATGGTATCCATTGGCCAAGTTTTATGTGCTGCTGTTTTTGCATGCATATCATAGACTTCACCATTACTGGTATATTTACCATGAAAGTTTGGCCCATACCAAGACGAGATACCATGCATCACTTGCCCTACTTCAACATAGGTAGGATGATAGCGTTTACCCAATACTTTATACGAACGCATCGTGGCTTTATGTCTTGCAGCAGAAGTATATTTGGTAGCTTTGGGCTTTTTAATCACTTTAGTTTTTTGAGAACATCCTGTGGTAAGCAATCCTAAACTTACTATCATAATGCTAGAAAGGAAAAACATCGAAAGTTTTTTCATGAAACCCTTATTAGTCATATTATAAGTCTTCTTTTAAAAAATCTTCTGACAATACTTTAGCAATAAAATCATCTTCTTCTTGTGCTTTTATTTTGATTGGGATGTCAACACAATATTTTTGTATAGTATCATATATTTTATCTGCCTCAAATGGTTTTTTAATAAAATCATCCATACCTGATTTTTCTTTTATACTATCATTATGTGAATCTGCACTTAAAGCAATAATAGGTACATGCTTCAATTGATTAACACCTTCATAGTATAATATTTTTGATGTAGATTCAAAACCATCCATGATTGGCATTTGGATATCCATAAATATAATATTGAAATCCTTTTCTCTTCGTAGTTCAAATGCCTTCTGTCCATCCATGGCAACTGTCACTTCTATGGAAAAACTTTCCAAAACATTTGTTATAATTTTTTGTGCAATTTCATTATCTTCTACAACCAGTGCGTGAATATTTTCGAATGTACGTGACTTATCGATAGTCTCTACACTCTCTTGTTCAACTAACAGCGGCTTCTCTAATTTACTTTCAGCAAATATACGTATCACTTTTCGCATCGTAATAGGTGCATAGACGATACTCGAAAAATCATATCTATGGCTATTTATTCTTGAGCGTAAAGTCCCCGAAGTAATGAGTGCTTTTTTACAATCTAGGTTAGAAAATAATTCTAATTCACCTTCTAATCTCGTATAATTATGATAGAAAAACATCAAGTCAGGCAATTCAATTATGGTATCATTATTATCAAAAAGTGCATCATAATAATAGATTTTAAATTCAGCACCTAGGTACTTCACATACGCTTCAAGATTACCGTCGATTTGACGTTCCAAATCCTCAACTGGCAATGCTAGTCCCACCTTCATCCCATCAAAAGTAGGGTACACTTCCATTTCAAAATTCTTATCTTTTTCAAAGTTAAGTGTAAAGTAAAAGTGTGTACCTTCTCCTTTTTCACTCTGCAATTCAAGTTGACCACCCATGCGCTTAATAATTTTATTTGAAATACTTAAATTTTTAATATCAAAATTAGCTATGGTTTCTATAGAGTCACTTGAAGTAAAGGCATTTTTAATTTTATTAAGTTCCTCTGTCGTATATCCTATTCCTTGATCTTGGATAGAAAACTTTATTGAGACTTGCTCATTATCACTATGTATATTCTCTACAAAGATATTCACTGCATCATAGGCATTACTGGCTTCTAGTGCATTGTCTATCAAGTTTGTAAGTATATGTGAAAGTTTTGTACCATCTCCTTTTACTTTATAAGCCAACGAAGGATCAATATAGACACCTAAAACAATATCTTTTTGATCCGCTTTCATTGCATAAGTTTCAATGGCCAACTCAATTGTTTTAACTACATCAAATGTATTATTTTCTATTTCAAGTTTTTGTGTAGATACCTGCGTATCATTTGACATTTTCTTTAAAATACTATTAAGATTGTCAAAACTGTTCTCAATTACTGAAACATAATCATTTTGTTCTTCGTTTAAAGGCGTCTCTTTTAAGAGTTTTGTATATCCTGAAATTCCATTTAGAGGGGTACGTATTTCATACGACATATTATTGAGGAAGACAGTATTTGCTTTATTATCATTGTCAGTTCTTGACTCTTTATCATATAATGTTTCAAAACTAGACGCAATGTAATCATACGCTATTTTTTGACTGGCTACCTCATTAGCAACATTTATTGTTTTACCATCAGAAGTTAATTGAGATACTTTAGCCATTAAATTACTAAGTAATTTATTGTCCTGGTTTTTCTGTCTTGAAACAGAAAAGAATAACCACAAGCCCAAGAGTGATAGGAGCACGGCACCCAGAGCAATATACAATGTAATGAGTGTATTTTCATTGGCCTTGGCTACAGAATTATAAATATTTCCTAACAACTTAGTCTCAACACTGCTAAGTACTTTTTGCTTTTTATTGATAAGCCCTACCCATGTAGCTACATTATACTTATAAAGTCCACTAGATGAATGAGACATCACATCTATACGTACATCTTCTATCCCACGTAAAAGAGATTGAAAACCTTCATCTTGTATATAACTATCTAAGTAAGGTATGTTTCTAATGTTACTCTCCAGTAAACTAGAACTAGAAACACTTTGATCCCAATAAATCAGATTAGTGGCAGGAATCACTTTTTTAAGTGTGAGATAATAAGAAACCAAAGCTTTTTCTGATGCAGTAGCATACGAAATATCTGACATTTTAGTAAATGACTGTATCATTTTCTTATCATTTGGTAAACTAGTGTTGTCGTTTAGTTTTGTATTATACTGCTTGATCACCGTATGCATTTCTTTATCTAGATCACCATTGACTAACTTCTCTACTGCTACATTACCATTGTTTGCAATAGCATTACGTATATTGAAGATTACTTTTTCCAAAGCATATAAAGTCTGGTCTTCTTTTTGTGCAGAAATGGTCTGCATAATACTGTCTGTTGTTTTTTTAGTAGGACCACAAACTTTGTTCATAAGGTTTTCATCTTGACTCATAGTTGCCACACATACTATTTCGTTTAGAACAGAATATTCTAAAGACTGAAGTAACTTTGTATTGTCCAATTGTGTTTTTAAACTATTATTCTTTGTATACTTTTGCCAGCTCTCGTAAGCAAAATAGCTACCTCCACCAAGTAAAATAAGCATTGGCAATACTATAATAATGACTTCTAAATATTTTTTAAACATGTTTCAACTTCCCTTGTTAACCTCTAATAGCATCATTTTAACATAAAATTTATTTAGATGTGCCCATTAACGTTTTTTCAAAGATTTTTTGACTCACAGGGATGACTAAAAACTGATCTAATGTCAGATAATCATATTTTAAATGATTTGTTTCTACAATTTCCCTACTACTTGTATCATACTTAGCTGCAATACTTTCTACAGTCTCACCCATCATTACATGATGCGATATAAGGTGTGGCTTTATGGTTACATTATCCGTTTTCAATTCATAACGTAAATAAAAAGCAAATACTTTGTCTATAGGTATACGTATGGTATATTTCTTTTTCTTGTGGGGTATAAGGCCATTTTTTATTTTAGAATTAAGTTTTTGTAATGCCTCATATTCCATCTTTATGAGCATCGCGATATCTTCTAAATGCGTTCCTCCCTTGACTTCAACATCTATGAAGTCACTCTTTGCACCATCATCATTGTAAGTAGAATACCCCAAAGTATTATTTTCTCCTATCATTGCAATCAATAATATCTTTTTAATATAGTTACGTGTCTCTTTCGGTAAATACTTAAACCTTTCGTCTGTCAATACACTTAACTCATCTGTTCCAGCACGTCTAATGGCCTTTTCTAAACACCCTTCTCCACAATTATATGCCATAGCAGCTAAATACCACTTTCCAAATTGACGATGTAATTTATTGAGGTAATTACTCGCTGCTGATGTTGCAGCTACAGTATCACAGCGTTCATCGTAGTCGTGACACACTGTTAAGTTGTAATGTTTTGCAGTTGCAGGCATAAACTGCCATAAACCTACTGCTTTTTTAGGTGAGACCGCAGCAGAAGAAAAACCTGATTCAATCATGGAGAGGTAGATAAATAAGTCACTCATACCTTCATCTGCTAGTAAACCTTTCATCGTAGGAAGTATCTCTTTACCCCGTTTTAATGAACGTTTATAAAATCCTTGTAAAAACTTTTCGTTTTTTCTTGAAAAATCGATAAACCCATCATTAAATATATATGATTGATCTATATCAAATTCGTTAAAGACATAGCTATAACTTGGGTACTTCTCATCTAAACCCAAGGCTTGTACGTATGTATGTAGAACAATACTCAAAAGAAATATTTTTAAAATAAACTTCATCATAGTCTCATTAAAAAGAAAAAAGTCTTTGTGCATTTTGAGTACTTATGTCAGCAATGTCTGCTGCACTGCATGAAGACAACTCTGCCATCTTTTCAGCAACAAGTACTGTATATGCAGGCTCATTACGACTTCCTCTATGTGGATGTGGCGTCAAGTAGGGAGCATCTGTTTCTATAAGTAGTCTCTCTTTAGGTATCTTGCCATACACATTTATAAGCTTCTTAGCATTTTTAAATGTAAGCACACCACCTATGCCATAGTAGAAATTTTTATGGGCTAGTTTTAAAAGTGATTCATCTGCATTATAACAATGTAAGACGCCACCCTCTTCCCCTGCGTAGGTATCTAAAAGTTCTAAACAATCTGCACTAGATTCACGAATATGTACAATAAGGGGTTTTTTCATCTCCTTAGCCCAAAGTATCTGATCTATAAAAACTTCTTTTTGCATCATCTTTTCTGCAGCTATCTCATCTTCGTTCTCAGGTAAACGAAAATAGTCTAACCCACATTCACCAATCGCAACGCACTTAGGATGATTTACAAACTTTTCTAAATAATGCTTATCATAATTTTGAGCATCATAGGGATGTACCCCTACTGAAAAAAAGATGTTTTCATATTCTTCAGATAAGGCTACTGCTCTTTCAAGTGTTTTAGGATCTGCTCCGGGTATGATAAATTTATCTACACCTTTTTCTTTTGCATTGGCTAAAACTTCTGCTATATCATCCTTATATCGTTCATCATCCAAATGGCAATGTGTATCTATTATCATTTACAACCCATATATTTTTTATTTTATTATAGCAAAGTTTTTACATTCTGATACTTCATATACCTTAACATAATTTGAAATAAGTTATAGTTCATATATTCAGAACTTGAATTTTCAATAGGGGAGAGAAATAATTATGCTTGGTTTTATATTACTGTCTATCTTTATCATTATTGTAGGGTCAATCATTTTTTTTGAAATACGAAATGAAAAAAGATACCAAGAAAAACGTGCACGAGAACGCCAAAAAGATTTCAAAAAGAAAGATACAACGTCCCCAACACCCAAAAGTATCTCTCCGACAAGAGTACCTTTAGAGAAAAAAGAAGTTATTGCTGCACCCGAAGTTATCTCCGTACCCAATGAAGAGATTAAGCTTGACAAACCCGTAGTAAAAAAAGAATTACCTCAGGCAAATTATCCAAATTTTTCACACCAACGGCTCATAGATATGGGACTTAGTGATGACGAAGCAAAAGAGTTTGTGCAAGAACTTATCCCACAACTTGAAAGTCAAATTCCATTGATTGAAGAAGTATTGAACATCCCTGATTTTCATCAGATGGAACGCTTGACGCATAGTATTAAAGGTTCCGCTACAAATATTGGTTCAGGTGGCGTTTCAGATTTATTGATTGCCTGCAATACCTATTTTAAAACTGGCACAGATGTTGATATCGCAACAGCCTATTTTGAACAATTAAAACACTATACCCAAGAGCTAAAACTACAGTATACCTAGGCTCTTAGCTTTTTAGCAAACTCCATCGCTTCTTTTGTAGGATTCTCTCCTGCGATAATACGTGAAATTTCATGCACACGACCCTCTTCACTTAGCTGAGTCACTTGACTTCTATTGGCATCTTTAGTGACCACTATATGTTGATCTGCCTGAGCAGAGAGATGTGGCTGATGTGAGATAGCAAAGATTTGGTAGGCCTTTGAGAGTTTTGTGATCATCTCAGCTATAGCAATAGACTCATCCCCGCTTACATTGGCATCTATCTCATCAAGTATAAGCACACCCTCACTTTTTCCCTCTTGAATCGTTGAAGCCATAAGTGCCAAACGTACACGATTGAACTCACCACCACTGAGCGTATTGGTTGTTGACGTACCAAGTAGTACATCCAGTGTATCTGTACCAGTTACACCTAGATTTTGAGAGGTGAACAAAAACTCTAATGCTGGTAGTTTGAGGGTTTTTAAATAAGCTTCTAAAACTTTCTCTAAAACCTTAGCCTCTGTTTTACGTTGTGTCGAAATTTGTCTAGCCAATGTAGAAAGTTCCATATATTCCATACTCAAAAAGCTTTCAAGCATACTCTTGTCTTGTTCGATATTTTGGTACCCAGCTAATTCTTTTCTCTTCACATCTTTATAGGCCAGTGCCTCTTCTATGGAACCATAACGTTGTTGAAGTGTTGTAATATCCGAGAGCCTATCAAGTACAGCTTCTACATCCATCTCTTCAAGTTCAGATGCGAGGTGTTCAGTCTCTTCAAAATCTGCACGTACTTGATTCATAGCATCAGTAAAAACTGAAACATCTTTATCTAAAAGTCTGTAGACCTCTTCAACCGCACTTTCTGCAGAGAAAACATCCATAGCTGTACTCAATGACGCTTTTATCTTATCTATGCGAGAGAGCTGCTTTTTAACCTGCATAAGTTCTTCATCTTCACCTATCAGAGGATTGATCTTTTCTATCTTCTCTACTTCATAAGTTGCAAACTCTATAAGTTCAGCCAACTTAGCTTCATCTTCTTTGATTTTAGCAAGCTCATGTGCTTTTACTTTGTAGTTACTATAACGTTTATGATACTCTTTGAGTAGTTTTTTGAAACCTTTATTCTTACTAAGAAGCGAAGTATCCAACATTGAGATAAGCGTATCAGATTCAAACCCACTCTTGTCACGTACAGAAAGATACTGTACATAGGGGGAAAACATCTCACTCAGTGCTTTTTTAGAGATATTTTGTCCTTCTATGAAGTAACGAAGTTTCTCTTTTTTGAGTGTTTTAAGGGTAAGTTCATCTTCTAGTTCATAGACTTCACTCTTTAGATTTTTGGGTTTGATCAGTGTCACTTCACACAGAGCAGCTGCTCCTTGTGTACTATGTCCAAAGCTAGAAAGTATCGTGGACATCAAGATAGACTTACCAGCCCCAGAGGGTCCTGTAAAAACAACCAATCCACTACTAAACTCAAGTTCGACACTCTCAAAAGTGACTAAGTCTTTAAAGTATAAACGCTCAATCAATGTTCATCACCCCAAGAAAGTTTGTCACGCAGTACAGAGAAATAATTACGTTCTTTTCTATGTAGTAACTTTGCTCCTCTTTTTGCCCCCATGATTACAAGTAAGTCTTCAGAACCCATCTCATAATCATCTTGCCCATCTATCACAGCGATGATACGTTCTTCAGGAGAAGAAAGCTCAATGGTGAAATCTGCAGGAACCACCAACGGACGCTGTGTCAATGAGTGTGCCATGATAGGGGTCATTATAAGTGCCTGAGTAAGTGGGTACATCACAGGCCCACCTGATGCTAGACTATACGCTGTAGACCCTGTAGGTGTAGCGATGATAAGACCATCTCCTTTATATGTGTTAAATCTTTCGCCATCTATGGATGCATAGATCGTTGCCATTTTAGAGACAACAGGACGTGTCATAACTACATCATTAAAAGCAAAAAATGGCTCTTTTTTGCCATCTTTTCTTTGTACATACCCTTCTATCATCATACGTTCGTCTATGCGGTACACTCCAGAAATAAGTTGTTCTAAAAACTGTTCTACATCATCTATAGTTACATCTGCTAAAAAACCCAAATTACCAGCATTGATACCCACAACAGGCTTATCATATCCATGAGAACGACGTACCAAAGAGAGTAAAGTACCATCTCCCCCTAAAGAGACTAAAAAATCTGCCTGTTCACACATAACGTCAAAGCCAGTACCTTCTAATCCTATCATCTCAGCAGAACGCTCAGCCAATATCACAGAAATACCTTNAGTCTCAAATTGTGACTTAATACGTTCATAAAGTGTTTTTATGTCTGGATCATTGGGTTTTAAGACAAACCCTGCTGTTTTTATCTGTGCTAACTTTTCCAAAAAGACTCTCTTTTATTTTAATAATAGTAGAGTAGCATAATCTTGCTTTGTAGGTGAAAAAAAGCTCATATTGACATCTAATTTAACCCTTAAACTATATTTAGCTATAATCGCGTCAATATTAAAGATGAGGATTGCTCGTGAGAACACACTATTGTGCAGAAGTAAACGAAGAACATATTGGACAGGAAGTCACCGTTGCCGGTTGGGTAGCTAGCCGTAGAGACCATGGTGGGCTTATATTTATAGACCTTAGAGACAAAGATGAAGTCATCCAACTTGTGTGTGACCCAGCTGACAACGCAGCTGCACACAAAATAGCTGAAGATGTAAGAGATCAGTTTGTATTGGTAGCTACTGGGAAGATGAGAGCCAGAGGTGAAGGACTTGAAAACCCTAAACTAAAGACTGGTAAAGTAGAAATGGTAGTCGATAAACTAATCATCGAAAACCGCTCTAAACCTATGCCTTTTGAGTTAAATGATGAAAAAGTAAATGAAGAGATAAAACTCAAGTATCGTTACTTAGAGCTTCGTACACAAAAATCTTACGATGTTTTTAAACTTCGTTCTAAGGCGACCATTGCTGCACGTAATGCCCTTGATGAACTCGATTTTCTAGAAGTAGAAACACCAATCATCACAAAGTCTACACCTGAGGGTGCTAGAGATTACCTCGTACCAAGCCGTGTTCATGGTGGAGAGTTTTATGCACTTCCACAGTCTCCACAACTTTTCAAACAGCTACTCATGGTAGGTGGTTTTGACCGTTACTTCCAGATAGCAAAATGTTTTCGTGATGAAGACTTAAGAGCAGACAGACAGCCAGAGTTTACTCAGATAGATGTCGAGATGTCTTTTTGTGATCAGGAAGACGTGATAGGTGTAGCAGAGAAACTCATCCATAATATCTTCACTAAATGTGATTTTGATATCCCTACAAAGTTTAGACGTATGCCATACGCTGAAGCTATGGAAAACTACGGTTCAGACAAACCAGATATGCGTTATGATCTTAAAATGGTAGATGTTATCGATATCTTTGAAAGATGTGATAACGAAATCTTCTCTAAAATTGCATCTACGCCTAAAAAGAACCGTATCAAAGCACTTAAAGTACCAAAAGGTGACGAGATATTCTCTAAACGTCAGATGAAAGGTTTTGAAGAGTATGTACGTAAGTTTGGCGCATCAGGTCTAGGTTACTTCCAGATGAAAGAAGATGGTCTTAAAGGCCCTCTTGCTAAGTTCTTTACTGAAGATGACATCCAAGCCATTGTTGATAGATGTGAACTTGAAGTGGGTGATGCAGTATTCTTTGGTGCTGGTGATAAAAAACTTGTATGGGACTACATGGGTCGCTTCCGTATCTA
>JGI24023J19991_10000820_pt1 | contig 24516 bp, 29 predicted proteins | sample Cruoilmetagenom1_FD_19991 | JGI IMG/M metagenome (IMG submission 19991) | reverse complement strand
CTAAAGCTTTTATACCAGCCATACCATTTCCCACAATGACTAATTTTTCTTTCAAAATTGGTATTATCCTCTGAGTATTAAATATATTATTAGTATATTGAGTGCAAAACCCGTGCCAGATGTTGGAAATACTCTGTTTCTTATGGAGAATTTAGAGATTTAGGGGAGCTTGATCCTACAAAGACACCTTTGATACTTAAAAGCGTAAAATAAATGCCCGCTTACGAAACACGCTCTGCCCAATTAATAACCATAATATTCATCACAAGACTATTGTATTTTTATAAATTTTGGAATTTTAGCCATGTCTCGAATAAATACAAACAATATGTAGGATCAGGAATTTATTTAAATGGTGAATTGTGAAAATGCAACAATTTCTCTACAAAATTGTCAGATAATTCACAATTATGTCCAAACTTCCACATAATTAATAGTGGCTTTTAACAAATAAAATCCTCATAAGGTTAAAACTAAGAATTGCACTGCTCCCCTTTTGACAAGTTCGGATTAAGTTGGATTTACGCATGAAATGTAAGTGTATTTTAGAATCAATGTACTTTTATTAGCAAGCTAAATTGCTGTCCAATAATCACACTACAATCACATTGAAGTATAATAGGCAATAAATAGTTAATCATTTATGGTAGTTGCAGACTTAGAGCGGGGCTCTCATAAAGCCTGCTTTTGTGTTGATTTTTATGATTGATGGAGTATAATATCCTCTATGAGGAAAAAGAATAGACAAAAAAGATTTCAAGTTTGGTTAGATGAAACTGAATTAGACTTTATGTATAAATATGCTGAGCAAAATCATATGACAGGTTCTGAGCTAATAAGGGGTTGGATACATGAAGTGATGAAAAGGGAGGGGTACGAAATAAAAGAACCTACGCTTCCCGAATCAAATTTGAGGAGGACTAAATAAAATGGGGACAGTATTTAAGAGGGGAGAGAATTGGGTCATAGAATATAAAAATCGGAATGAGAAAATAAAACGTGAATCTATAGGTAAAATTGGTGTCGTCACTAAAACTATGGCTAAGGAAGTTTTAAGAAATAGGGAGCAACAAATAAAACTTGGGCAATACGAGATGATTGAAGTTCGAATCCCCACAGTTCAGGAATACAGCCAAGATTATCTTGATTATCAAGAGAATGCTAAACAAATTCGTTCATTTGTGAGAACTAGAACTTGTGTCGGACATTTTCTTAGATTTTTTGGGGATAGAAAGTTGAGTGATGTGACCGCGGTTGATATTGATGTTTACAAACAAAGAAGACTATCAGAGGGAGTTAAACAGAACACTGTAGCAAGAGAGCTGGTAGTAATTAGGAATCTTTTTTACCATGCAGAGAGTAGGAATAAGTTCTTTGGTAGAAATCCTGTCAGACAATCTGGAATACCAACAGTAAACGATAAAAAAGAGAGAGTCCTTTCTACTGAAGAAGAGAGGCGACTATTAGACGTTTGCCCAAAATATCTCAAGGACGCAATTCAACTAGCTTTGAATACTGGAATGCGAAGAGGTGAAATATTAGGTCTTAGATGGGATTGGATAGATTTCAATGAAAATTTGATAACACTCCCACAAACCAATACTAAAGATCAGGAAATGAGGAAAGTCCCAGTAAATCAATTAATCAGAAAGATCTTATTAGAAAGGAAGCTTTTATCAGGGGGAAGTGATTTTGTGTTTCCTAGTGAAGAATCTAAGACTGGCCATATCTATTGGTTAAATCGATCTTTTAAAAGAGCATGTAGGTTGGCTGATATTGATGGCCTTAGATTTCACGATTTTCGTCATACAGCAGCAACTAGATTAGTAGAGTCTGGGATACCATTACATGCAGTAGCAAAACTACTAGGGCATTCAACTGTAAAGATAACCGAGAGGTATAGTCATCCAGAAGAAAGTGTGCGAAGAGGAACTGATATATTGGGAAATTATTCTTCAGTTACTGACAAATCCACTGACTTGAGCATGTAAAAACTTTCAACAATTAGTGTAACTCCCTGAAAACATTGGTGGCGACGGGTGGATTTGAACCACCGACACAGGCCTTATGAGAGCCCCGCTCTACCCCTGAGCTACGCCGCCCTGAGAATGATTATTGGGTACCTATTATCTGAAGGGCTTAATGTGTATCCCTTCCGGCTTTAAATTCAAAACCGAAAATATATCACGGTTCATTGAACTTTCAAGGTGCTTGTTATATCTATTGGCAAGCTGATCTTAGTAGAACTATCCTTGATCGGCAAGTCAGCAGCAAGATTTTACGGCAGAAAATTGAAAACTGTTTCCGTTTTAAGTAAGCAAATATTTTTATTTAAATTCAGATAGTTGCGACAATTTTTCTTGCAACAGAAAATTTCGCTTGACATTTTAAGTAAAATACTTTATTTTTATTACAGAACTTAAACGGAATACTTAAACAAATCATCCTCCATCCTCCTTTAAAAGAGGAAATGCCCTAGACACCATCTGGGCATTTCCTCTTTTGGTTTTTAAAGTGCCATTAATGATCCTATATAGTGTGCAAATTCATGTATAAAACTGTATTTGTTCTTCTTTATGCCTGCATTCTTCTTTGTTCTACTGATTATGTCTTTTTTCCAAGGTATTATATTATTCGTTCGGAAGATTTTTAATTTGTAGAGGAAGCAATGAAAAGGCGAAATGTATTTAAGATTCTTATTAGTATCTTATTTCTTATTCTTATAGGGTGGGGAATAATTGTATATCAAATCATAGATATAAAGAGTAAAGCTGATTTTTACGGCAGCGTATATGAAAGGGACGCGCTGAGCTTTACACTCACCGACCAAAATGGATCCAAGGTGAGCCTCTCAGATTTTAAAGACAAAGTTGTCCTTCTCTTTTTCGGATACACACACTGTCCGGATGTATGTCCGATGACCTTATCAATAATGAACAATGTGGTTGAGGAGCTTGGGGATCAGGCGGATCAAGTTCAGGTTCTTTTTATTACTATAGATCCCCAGAGGGATACCGTTGCGAAGCTAAAGAGTTACATTCCATATTATAATGAAAGCTTCATTGGTCTTACAGGCACTCCAGAAGAGATAGATAAGGTAGCGGATGATTACAATATTTTTTATAGCAAGGAAGAGGTGGAGTCTGTCTCAGGTTACTTAATGGGGCATAATTCAAGTGTATTGCTCATAACCCCTGATGGAGAGATCTTTTTAAGGTACACGCAAAATAGAATGGATCCTGTTTCTATAGCGGGGGATATCAAAAGGATTTTGTAGTCCTAACTCGGCAAATACGAACACACAATAAGGAGCGCTTCAGATGGGAAAAACTATAATAGCTTTAATTCTATTTTTTGCTTTAGCTCAATTCTCTTTTGCCCAGGACAATATTGTTATAAGTGACGCCTGGGTCAGGGAGGTTCCTCCCGGGACTTCTATGAGTGCGGGTTATCTGACAATTGAAAACAAAGCTAAGAATGATGATAAATTGATCGGCATATCCTCTGATGTTGCCGAGAGTGCGGAGCTCCATATAAGTAAGGTTGACGAAAACGATGTTGCAACAATGGAAATGATTAAAACACTGGACCTGCCCTCTGGAGAGACTATTGAGCTTAAGCCCGGAGGCATGCATATAATGTTAATAGGTCTTAAGGAATCACTGGTAGGTAAGGACAGCGTGAGGCTCAATCTCAATTTTGAAAAGTCCGGAGAGGTTAAAGTTGAAGCTCCGGTTAAAAGCTCCGGGAGTTCTGCAGGCGGGCACAACCACTAAAATTAGATTTAATTACTTATCCCTTAATTTCGAAAGTATCTGAGGAAAGCTCTTTCTTGATGCCCTCAGAAGTTTCAATACTTATATTCTCTGTAATTTCATTCATAGTACATCTTCCGTTATAAATACCCCCATCTTCTACTATGAGTGATTCTATGAAGATGTCGCCTAATACCATTCCACTTCTTTTGATTTCCAGGCTGCTAGATTCTATGATCCCCTCGACCTTGCCGTAGACAATCGTTTCAACAGCCTTTACTTCTCCTAGTATAACTCCGTTTTCACCTACAACAATACTGCTCTCGCCTGTTATTCTTCCGTTTAATTTTCCGTCTATTCTTGTAGAAGAGGAGGAGGACATATTACCTTCAAATTCACACCCGTCTCCAATCAGAGTAGTGATATGATTGGGATTTGATTTCGGCAATTTTTTGCTGTCCTTTTTCTTTCCAAATATGCCCAAGGTTATTTTAGTGATAAAAAGGTTTTTGGATTTACTCTTTTCCCATCTTTAATTATTTCGTAATGAAGGTGTGTTCCTGTGGATCTTCCTGTTGAACCCGCTTTCCCGATAACATCCCCAACTTTTACTTCCTGACCTTCTTTAACCTCAAATTTTGATAGATGTCCGAAAAGTGTCTCATAATTATCTTTATGCTTAATAATTACTGTTTTACCGTAACTACTCTGCCAGGATGCTTCTGTGATTACACCGTCAGCCGTTGCAACAATAGGTTGACCATAATTGGCATCTATATCGATTCCTGAATGAAAACCTGCTTTAGATTTGAATGGGTCTTTTCTGTAGCCGAAGTTGGAGTTTATTTTACCTTTAAGCGGAGTGCCTACGGGAATATTCTTCATAGTGTCAAAGAGGTTATCTACATCCTTTTTTATATAATCAGCATAGGAAAGACTTAACTTTTCAGCGGGAATAAATTCTCCACCAATGGCTAATTCTTTTTTAATACCCTTTTTGTCGAGCACATCCTGTATTTCAAGCAATTTTTGTTCTATGCCCTGTAGTTTATCTTTAAGCTTTGCTTTGATGATTATATTTTCATCGATATCCTGGCTAAGTAAGTCAATAGTGCTTATAAGCTTACTAATGGATTGGGATTTTGTTGCTGAATCTTTGTGAAATACATAACTTGTGCCAAATGAAAATAGAGATAGAAAAGCGAAAAGCATTATGCTGCAAAAAGCTATTCTAATATGAGATTTTTTGATACTAAAAGATTTAGCCCCTTTATGCCCTGCTGTAACCAGCATTATTGTATAACGATCCGTTTCCATTAATTTCTCCATAACCAGCTAAGCAGGTTGAGTTTGGTGTGATTTTTTTGTGAATAAAGTTGTCTTCCGACAATCCAATCATACATAATTCTAGATGAAATGCAACTATGTTTTTGGACATCGGCCTAGAGGTAATAACTTAATAAATTGTCGGTCTAAAGAGTGCATTTTGGAATTTAAATTCCGTTTTTTTGCTTGCTGCTAAAGCTTAAATAAAATACATAGTCTTGCGGTGAAAGATGATAATAGATAATATGATAGTATTCATTCTAGAGTGAAGTCTTTTATATAGGACTGGGCCCGGTTAATAATTTCTCTTTCAAAAAGAGTATTGGGCAAGTTAATTTTCTCTAAATCAATTTGTGAGGAGTATTTGCGGTAGTTTGAAAATGGGAAAAGTTATATGTGTTGCTAATCAGAAGGGCGGGGTTGGAAAAACGACTACGGTTATCAATCTTGCCGCTTCATTGGCAGTAAATCAAATGAAGACTTTGTTTATAGATTTTGACCCCCAGGGAAATGCAACAAGTGGAGTTGGGGTGAACAAAGAAGAGATTAAAGAAACTATATATAATGCTATCATCGGAGAATTTAGTATAAGTGATATTTCAATCCAGCTAGAAACCGAATCTCTAGGGGGTTATTTAACTGTTGTTCCGGCTAACTCAGAATTGACAGGGGCTGAGGTTGAGCTTATACATCTTGAAAGAAGAGAATGGAGGCTTAAGGAAGCGATTGATGCTGTCCGTGATCAATATGATTACATTTTTATAGACTGTCCCCCTTCGCTAAGTCTTCTCACTGTAAACGCGCTCACGGCCTCGGATTCGGTCCTTGTTCCCGTGCAATGTGAATATTATGCCATGGAGGGGCTCGGGCAGTTAAAGCGTACGATCTCTCTTATTAAGCAGAGGCTTAACCCTGAGTTAAGCGTTGAAGGATATTTGCTCACGATGTTTGACTCCAGAAACAATATTTGTCGCATGGTTGCAAATGAGCTGAAAAACTATTTTAATAGCGAAGTGTTTGAAACAATAATATACAGAAACGTAAGGCTGGCCGAATCTCCAAGCCACGGCATNCCTGCCTTGCTATATGATGCTAAATCGGTTGGAGCAAGGAGCTATATTGCTCTTGCCCAGGAAATAATAGCCCGAAACGGAGGTCNTACAGTTGAAGAAGTCTAATTTGGGTAGAGGGCTAGATGCCCTAATCCCTAAAGAAGATAAACCGGGTGGCTATACCCTCGCATCCATAAATGAAATCAAACCGAATATTTTTCAGCCCAGAAAAGAGTTTGATGAGGAAACAATTTCCGAGCTAGCGTCTTCGATTAAAGAAAAGGGNATATTGCAGCCGCTTGTAGTTAGAACGATAAGCGGCGGGTATGAAATAATAGCGGGAGAAAGAAGATGGAGAGCCGCTCAACGCGCNGGAATTACGAGAGTTCCCGTAATAATAAAAGAAGCCTCAGATAGAGAGGTTTTAGAACTCGCTCTTATTGAAAACCTCCAGCGTGAAGACTTAAACCCGATAGAAGAAGCAGTGGCCTATCAGCAACTAATAGATGAATTCGAATTAACGCATGAAGACTTATCCCAACAAATCGGTAAGGATAGATCAACCATAACAAATCAGCTTAGACTGTTAAAACTGTCCGAGGAAGCAAAGAAAGCTCTTATTGCGGGAGAAATAACAGCCGGACACGCTCGCGCGATATTGAGCATTGAATCACCTGCTGAGGCCAGAGAAGCCTTAAGGACGATTCAGAAACAAAAACTCTCGGTAAGAAAAACAGAGCATCTAATTCAGAATATCTCTAAACGCGAGAAAAAAAATGCGAAACCACTAAGTGATAATATATATATAAAGCAGATTGCAGATGACTTAAAGCGCTCGCTCAATACGCAGGTTCGAATTGTGGATAAGCAGGGTAAGGGTAAAATAGAAATAGATTACTATTCCAATGATGAACTTGAGAGACTGACGTACATTCTAAAAGGGAATTGATAATCGGGGAATAAGAACCTAATGAGAGAATTCAAAGTTAAAGTGGAAGTAAAATTAAAGCCTGTTGTTCTTGATCCTCAAGGGAAAACAGTACTGACTGCGCTTCATAATCTTGGTTATGATAAAGTGGAAGATGCCAGGGTCGGGAAACTGATTGAACTTAAAATAACGGACAGCGACGCAAGTAATGTAAAAGAACGTGTTGACGATATGTGCAAGAAGTTACTTTCAAATCCAGTGATTGAAGATTTCGTTGTAAAAATTGAAGAGTGATATGTATAAGTTTGGTATAGTCGTATTTCCGGGATCCAACTGCGATCATGATTGCTATCATGCAATAAAGCATGTGCTTGCTCAGGACTGTGAGTTCTTATGGCACCATGAGACTGACTTGGAGCGTTTTGACTGTATTGTGCTTCCGGGCGGATTCTCTTACGGGGATTATCTCCGGACAGGCTCCATTGCTAGCCTCTCCCCAATTATGAAATCGGTCGAAAAATTTGCCCAAGCGGGCAATCCCGTAATAGGTATCTGTAACGGGTTTCAGGTTCTTGTGGAATCGGGACTTTTGCCCGGTGCTCTTATAAAAAACTCCTCCCTTAAATTTGTTTGCAAGTGGGTGCACGTGAGGGTTGAAAACAATAAAAATCTCTTTACGTCTAATATGAAAGTAGGCGATGTTTTGGATATCCCCGTAGCTCATGGAGAGGGAAATTACTTCTGTAATCCACAAGAGCTAAAGGGGCTTGGGGAGAATTCTCAAATAGTTTTTAGATACTGTGACGACAAGGGGGGTATAACTCCTGAATCAAATCCCAATGGTTCTATAGAGAATATAGCGGGTATAACTAATAAAGCGGGCAATGTTCTTGGCATGATGCCCCATCCTGAAAGATGCGCGGAGGAAATGCTAAACGGAACTCAGGGGAAATTAATTTTTGAATCAATCATCTCCTGGCTTAATCTAAACAAGAAAGTGACGGGCAGGGCCTAAATTTCCATAAACCGGAAGCAAATTAAAAATGGGGAAAATATTAATTCTGACATTGATAATTTTTATTGCATTTTGGGTAGGCAGATTATCAGTCAGCACTAAGAAAGATAAAGTCTCTAAAAACACTCCTCAAGATGACTCTTCAATTATTGATATTGAAATAGAGGACTGATTTTAGATTGCATAGAATGTAATTGTGTGCATTCTATATAATCCTAAATCCCTGCTCAAACACAAATATTTGTTGCTCTTGTACCTATATGGTACTCTTAAAACACTAAAAGTTATGAGATATAAATGGGAGAAATCCCAGGGAAAGTATAATGGTAGATTATAAAGTCGATAGAGAGATCGATATTACAAAAGAAATTTGTCCTATGACTTTTGTGAAAACCAAACTAAAACTTGAAACTATGTCCGCGGGGGAAGTTCTCGAGGTAACTCTACGTGAAGGGGAGCCGTTACTTAACGTTCCAAGGAGTGTAGAGCAGGACGGGCATAAAATTTTAGATCTTCGCCAGGAAGGTGAAGTCTATAAACTAATAATTGAGCGTAGTTAATGAATGTATCTTTAGCCAGAGTTAAATCACCAGACAATAGTTTGAAAAGGGCTGAATCCGTAATTGACTTAGTCGGGAACACTCCTCTAATTAAACTTACTCACCTCACAAAGGGGATAAGCCCTGAGGTTGGAGTTTATGCTAAGGCGGAGTGGTTTAATCCCGGGGGCTCTGTAAAAGACCGCGCTGCTTTATGGATGATTCTCGATGGCATTAATTCAGGGCAACTCACACATGATAAGATTCTTATGGATTCCTCCTCAGGCAACACTGCTATAGCATACGCCATGTTTGGCGCAGCGCTGGGTTACAAAGTTGAGCTTGTAACGCCAATGAATATGAATATTGAAAGAAAAAAAACGCTGACCGCTTTTGGCTCCAAAATAATATATTCTGACCCGCTTGAGGGATCGGACGGCGCCATAAGGCTTGCCAGAAAGTTAAAAGCGGAAAACCCCGATAAATACTTCATGCCTGATCAATATAATAATCCTGCGAACCCCGAGTCTCATTATGAGACCACGGCTCTTGAAATTTGGAATCAGACAGAGGGCAGCGTTACACATTTTCTTGCCGGGCTCGGCACAAGCGGGACATTTATGGGTACAAGCCGAAGACTTAAAGAGTTAAATCCCAATATCAAAACAATTTCTATAGAACCTGCGGAATCACTGCATGGGCTTGAGGGAATGAAGCACATGCCCACATCGATTGTTCCCGGAATTTATGATTCCAACAAGGCTGATGAGTTAGTTAGGGTCTCCACTGAAGATGCCTACGATACGATGAAAGACCTGTTGAAAAAAGAGGGTATATTTGTCGGGCATTCCGGAGGCGCTGCGGCTTATGCTGCAATTGAGTGCGCGAAGACACTTGAACAAGGAGTTGTTGTTACAGTGTTCCCTGACGGGGGATATAGATATTTAAGCGGAGGTATATGGTGGTAAAGGTACTAAAATCTGCATTTGAGGGAATGATAGAACTTGCCGAAGCGGGTTTTCCGCATGAGGTTTGTGGAGTAATGATAGGATCAAACGGCGAGATTACATACTTTAAAGAGTGCGGGAATCTAAATACGCAGAGGGCGCACGACCGTTATGAATTGGACCCGGTCGCTTTTAAGGAAGCCGATGAGTGGGCAAGAGAAAATAATATGGAAATATTAGGAATTTATCACTCCCACCCGGATCATCCTTCTAAAGCCTCGGAGACTGATAGGCAGAGGGCATGGCCTGATTGGATTTATATTATTTTCTCTATAAATAGCGGGAAGTACAATGACGCGAGAGCTTGGGTGCTTGAGGACTTTGATTCTAATTTTATAGAAGAGCAAATTGAAGTAACACAAGGTTGAATATTGCAATTAACTGAAGATCAAATTTATCGTTACAGCAGACATATCCTGCTTCCCGAAGTTGGGGGAGTCGGNCAAAAAAGACTTTTAGATTCAAAAGTCTTTTGTGTCGGAGTAGGCGGNNTGGGCTCGCCCATTGCGCTTTACCTGGCAGCGGCCGGTGTTGGAACCATAGGTATTGCCGACTCGGACCAGGTGGATATTTCCAACCTTCAAAGACAAGTGCTTCATTACACCGAGGACATTGGGAAGCCTAAAACACATTCAGCTCAAGAGAAACTTGAGAAGCTAAATCCTGATGTAGAAGTTATATCCTATGATAGCTTAATTACTAAGGACAATATACGGGATATAGTTAGGAACTACGATATAATAGTTGACGGCTCTGATAATTTCCCCACACGTTATCTCGTGAACGACGCCTGCTACTTCGAGAAAAAAACACTGATATCGGGAGCCATATTTCAGTTTGAAGGGCAGATATCAGTATTTAAACCCCATAAGGGCAGTGCGTGTTACCGTTGCCTATATCCTGAAATACCGCCTGAGGGGATGATGCCCAGCTGCCAGGAAGTTGGGATATTGGGCGCTGTAGCCGGCACAGTAGGAACTCTGCAGGCGGTCGAAACGCTTAAAGAAATTTTAGAAATCGGGGATTCGCTGGAAGGTCGTCTCTTAATATTTAATGCGCTTAAAATGACTTTTGACTCCGTTAAAGTAAATAAACACCCGCAATGCAGCCTATGTGGTGAGAACCCCTCAATTAAAGAAGTAATCGAATATAAACAGCCGGAATGCGATTTTGAGGACTCAACCCCTTCTTAAAAAATCTCGCGTATTCAATCAAAAATGTTTATGCAATTAGCGAATCTTAGGTCAACTTGACAACACCTTGCCCCTCCCACATACTAACTACTCGAAACACCTTTTCACTCAATCGACACTACTGAATTCGGGGAATACATAGATGGATTTAAGCGAAGTTTTTAAAAGTACGCTTCTGATTGGGCCGGAAATTTCGCTCATCGTTGCCGGTTTGATAATAATAGTACTTGATCCAATCTTAAAAGGCTCGGCAAAAAAGAACCTTTTTGGGCTGGCTCTTTTAGGATTAGCGGTTGGTTTTATTCTAAATCTAAAGAGGTTTGGTGTGGCTGAAGCCGCTTTTTCAGGGGCTCTTTCTTTAGATCAGTTCGCCGCTTATTTTAATATTATTTTTCTTTTAGGCGCATTCCTGGCTGTCATTATTGCAAGGGACTATCTATCAAATACCAATAAATACTCAAATGAGTTCTTCGCCCTTATACTTTTTTCAACTTCGGGCATGATGATTCTAAGCTCTGCAAAAGAGTTCATGTCTCTTTTTCTAGGTTTTGAAATAATGTCCATCTCCGTGTACATACTCTCGGCATTTAACCGGAAATCGGCCCGCTCAACAGAAGCGGGAATAAAATATCTCATACTTGGGGGCTTCTCATCAGCGATACTGCTTTATGGTATTGCGCTTCTTTACGGGGCGTCGGGATCGGTATATCTGGATGAGATATTACGAAATTTTGACCCCGCGAATCCACTCTTTCTAGCTGGAAGCGCACTGGTGATTGTCGGTTTGATATTTAAGATCGGAGCATTTCCGCTACATCAGTGGGTGCCGGATGTCTATGAAGGGGCGCCGATGCCAGTGACTGCTTTTATGTCTGTAGGAGTGAAAGCCGCTGCTTTCGCAATTTTACTTAGAGTTGTTTTCGAGGGTTTTCCGGAAATCCAGTTAAGCATTATGCCGGTATTGTGGATTGTTGCGGTATTTACGATGATAGTTGGAAATATAGCGGCTATAGCTCAAAAGAGTATAAAGCGCATGCTCGCGTACTCCAGCATTGCGCACGCGGGATATGCTCTTGTAGGTGTGGTGGCTGCCTACGGTGGAGATAGATTAGCTGTAAGTAGTGTGATTTATTATCTTTTTGCTTATATGTTTATGAATTTAGGGGCATTTGGGGTTTTGGCTTACCTATCAAAAGATGGGAAAGAATGTGAAACATTTGATGATATTGCAGGTCTTTGGGGAAAAAGACCCTATCTCGCAATTGCCTTAGGGGTATTTATGTTCTCTCTTGCGGGCATACCCCCTACACTTGGATTCTTTGCCAAGTATAGAGTTTTTCTCTCCGCGGTTCAGGCTGATTTTTACTGGCTCGCAGTAATCGGAATTCTAAGCAGTGTCGTTTCAGCTTACTACTACTTAAGAGTGCTTGTATATGCGTTTATGAAGGAAGAAACAACAACTTTTCCCCCATTTAAATTTTCCTCTTCGGTTGTACTCATTTTTCTTTGTATAGGGACACTTGTGCTAGGTGTATTTCCTTTTGATTCCTGGAGACTCGCGCTTGAGGCGGCCGGTTCAGTCTTGCTTGCTTTTAGGGGCGGGTAAAATAATTCACAAACAGTGACTGCGAATTTCATCGTTAATTCAGACTCAGTAGTTAAAATTTTTCAATTATCCAAATTACTTAGAGCTGATACGAACTCACGGGGTAAACCTAACGATTTTGAATGCTTAACCTAAATATTGTATAATTAACTTTAACAATCCATGGCAAGAAAAAGAAGTAGTTCCAAGCAAAATTCCTCAGATAACCTTATTAGAGAATTAATATCCGCTCTTTTATTCTCTCTTGGGCTTTTCTCTGCGCTTAGCCTTATTTTTTACAGCTCAAGCTCTGATCTTGATGTAAAGGGCGCTATGGGCACTATAGGTGTTTTTATTTCCGATATGCTTGGAAAAGCATTCGGCGTATGCGCATTCGTAGTTCCAATAGTCATGTTTTACTCATCCGTAGTTGTTTTTCTCAATAGATCCGGAACCGGTCTGTATAGAAAGGCCCTTGCTTCCTTTATTTTTCTCCTGGCTATAATGGCACTTCTTGGTCTCGGCTTTGCCGGAACGGACTTTTTAGGTTACAACCCCTCCGGTGGGTGGATAGGAAATATCGTAGCTGAGACACTAAGAGACGACATAGCCGGAACGGTAGGTTCATATTTAATTGTAACCATATTGCTTCTTCTGAGTTTAATAATTATATCCAGTCTTACTTTGACGGAGTTAATTGGAGTTACTGCNAAGATGTCCAGAACTATTGTCGAGAATATATACGCCGGATCAAAGTTTNTGGCTTTAAAGGGAAAAGATGCGGCGATTCATTTAAAAGAATCNTATTCTAAAGCGGAAATAGAGGCTGAGCAAGAACCTTTAATATCAGAAGGGNGCGNGTCTANAACCCTAAACGGCAAGCAGAGTCCGGTAGATGACATACTCAATGAGGACATAATAGTTTTAGAAGATGAGATTATCATCGAAGGAAGCCCGGAAACTGTAGGCTTTGATGTAGACCATCCTCAAATAGTAGTAGAGCATCCCAAGCTCAAGGGGTTGGAGGAATTTTTCCCGAAAAAAGACTCTGCGCATGATGACTATAATATACCTTCTACCGATTTGCTGGATCCTAAAATGGATTCGGGTATAGAAGTAGACCGCAATGCTGTTTATGAGAAGGCGAAATTAATAGAAGACAAATTAAAAGATTTTGGTGTGTCGGGAAAGGTTACCGAGATAAGGCCCGGACCTGTAATTACGATGTTTGAGTATAAACCCGCGCCCGGNATAAAAATTAATAAGATAGCATCACTTGAAAACGATNTGGCCATGGGTCTTAGTGCGCTCAGCATCAGAATAGTGGCGCCTATTCCCGGAAAGGATGTTATAGGCATAGAAGTGCCGAACGCAAAGAGGGAATTGGTTGTGCTTAGAGAGCTGCTAGAGGATCCTGAGTTCTCAAAGAGTGAATCTATTTTAACACTGGCATTGGGCAAGGACATTGCGGGGCTTCCTTTTTATATGGACCTTAGAAGGGCGCCTCATCTTATGATTGCCGGAACCACGGGGTCGGGGAAAAGCGTTCTACTAAACGCTGTAATCACAAGCATGCTTTATAAGGCAAGCCCATATGAGCTTAAATTTATTATGATCGATCCCAAAATGCTTGAGCTCTCTGTGTATGAAGATATCCCTCATCTGCTGCACCCGGTGGTAACAGAGCCCAAGAAGGCCGCCGCCGCTCTAAGGTGGGCAGTGCAGGAAATGGATAATAGGTACAGGATCCTCTCCGATGAAGGGGTCCGCGATATTGAGACTCATAATAGAAATGTTAAAAGATTAAATAGAGAGGATAAGTGGGAAAAGATCCTTCCCTATATTGTAATCGTACTCGATGAGCTTGCGGATTTGATGATGGTTGCTCCAAACGAAATAAAGGAGTCTATCACCAGGCTTTCTCAAAAGGCGCGTGCCGCCGGTATTCACTTGATAGTTGCCACTCAGCGCCCCTCAGCGGATATTGTTGCCGGGCTTATCAAGGCTAACTTTCCTGCAAGGATTTCTTTCCTCGTCTTCTCCAAAATCGATTCAAGGATAATCTTGGATGCCGGTGGGGCGGAGAGGCTGCTTGGAAAAGGAGACATGCTCTTTTTAGAACCAGGGACCTCTAAACTCTTGAGGCTTCAAGGCGCGCTTATATCAGATGCGGAAAGAGAGGGAATTACGGAGTTTGTAAAATCCCAGGGGCCGCCTCACTACAACGAGGAAATTACCTATGTTGCAGAGACAGAAGGGGGAGATGAGCTTGATGATGAGAAAGATGAGCTTTACTTCCAAGCCTTAAGGACAATAGCGGAGTCGGGGCAGGCATCGATATCAATGCTGCAGAGAAAACTCAAAATAGGTTATAACAGGGCAGCACGTATTGTTGAGATTATGGAAAAAGAGGGTGTTGTGGGGCCCCAGGAAGTTGCGGGTAAACCAAGGGAAGTTTTTATAGATCCAAGTCAGGTTGAAGAGAGGCAATAAAATTGAAGAAGGCGATAACTCTATTTCTTGTACTACTTTTGTATTCTATCCAAGGATTTGCTGGCGAGCAGGGCAATCTGGGTTCTGTAATAGATGGCGTTCAAAAAAAATATGAACAGATAAACAACTTTCATGCGGTGTTTGTACAAGAATCCCAAGTGAAAGCTCTAGATAAGGTGCAGAAAGCTGACGGTGAGGTCTGGTTTAAAAAACCCGGCAAAATGAGATGGAATTATGATACTCCTAACAAAGATCAAATCGTCTCAGACGGTAAGACCCTCTGGTTTTATAATGAAGAAGAGGAGCAGGTTATAGAAACTCCGCTTAACCAGGTTTCTGAGACCCAGTCCACCACAACACTGCTTTCAGGTCTCGGTAATATAAAGGAGCTCTTTAATGCCAGTTTTACTGAGCCCGGAGATATTAATCCCAACGGCAGTTATTTGATAGATCTTATGCCTAAAGGGGACGATGAATATAATAAAGTCACAATATCCGTGGATAAAAAGAACATGATGGTTAATACGCTTTATTTATATGATCCATTTGGTAATCTGACTACGGTAAAGTTAAATGATATAAAGATTGACGGTACGGTATCTGACTCACTCTTTGACTTTAAAGTGCCCTCCGGGGTTGAAGTAGTAAAACCTCCATCCTTTCAATGATAAATAATAGTTTGCAACTATCTTTATACAAAAGGCTGAAATTTTAGATAGGAACTATAATTTAGGAATTAAATCTGATTAGCGGTCTATCTCGCCAAGTACAATGTCGAGACTTCCGATTGCGGCTATTACATCTGCTACAAGACTTCCCTCGACCATTTGGGAAAGAGCCTGCATATTAACAAAAGAAGGTCCTCTGACTCGCATTCTATACGGTTTGCCTGAGCCGTCACTTATTAAGTAATAGGATAGCTCTCCTTTGGGATTTTCCACTGCGTGCTGCACTTCTCCAGCGGGGGGTTTAAACCCTTCATATACGATCACGAAATGTCTGATCAACGATTCCATTCTAGTATAAGTAAGCTCTTTTTCAGGGAGAACAATATCGGGGAGATCCGCAATATAAGGTCCGTCAGGGAGGTTGTTTATCGCCTGCTCTATAATCTTTAGGCTTTGATGCATCTCCTCCATTCTGCATAAGTAGCGTGAATAAGCGTCCCCTTCATTGGTAACGGGGACCTCAAAATCATAATTCTCGTATCCTAAATAAGGTGTGGCTTTTCTTACGTCGTATGCTACCCCGCTCCCTCTGAGTGCAGGGCCTGTAAGCCCCAAATCAACAGCGTCCTCAGCGCTTATTACGGCAACCCCTTTTGTCCTTTCTATCCAAATGCGGTTTCTGGTAAGGAGATTCTCAACCTCGGTTAGGGTTGCAGGGAATATTTTAATGAAATTTCTCACCATTTCTTCAAAGCTCTCAGGGAGATCAAGCGGCAGCCCGCCTACTCTTGGGTAAGAAGTTGTAAGCCTCGCCCCGCAAATAGTTTCAAGTATGTCGTATATCCTTTCCCTTTCTTTAAAGCAGTAGAGGAATGCGCTCATTGCTCCCAGGTCGAGCGCGTTAGTTCCGATTCCAACTAAGTGTGACTCAATTCTTCCAAGCTCAAAAAGTATAACTTCAGTTGTTTTGGCCCTCTGGGGTATTTCGTCCTCAATTCCAAGGAGTTTTTCAACGGCCAGTATGTAGCCGATGTTGTTGCAGATCGAAGCGATATAATCCATCCTGTCTGTATAAGGGAGGCATTGCTGGTATGTGATGTGCTCACATAGTTTCTCTATTCCCCGGTGAAGATATCCAATATGCGGTACAGCTTTTACAACCGTTTCCCCATCTAAGTGAAGAACGATTCTCAAAACCCCATGAGTGGCGGGGTGCTGAGGGCCCATATTGAGCATCATGGTCTCAGTCCGCGTACCGTCTTCATTAATTAGAGCCGATTCTTCGCTTATAAATTCAACTCTTTCCATCAGTCCGCTCCTTCCTCTAGAGCTTTTTCAAATGAGCGNTTTGAAGCTTCACGGTTTCTGACATCAAAGTCTTTTCTAAGCGGGAAGGGCTCGTAATCCTCCGGCATGAGTATTCTTCTAAGGTCCGGGTGCCCTATAAATTCAATTCCAAACATGTCGTATACTTCTCTCTCCAGCCAGTCAGCACCGCTCCATATTGGTGTTACGGAATCAATCTTAAGCTCATCTTCGGATACTTTGGCTTTAACCCTGATTCTGACATTCTCTTCACATTCGGGTCCAAATCGATGTATATGATATACAATTTCATAACGTGGTGATTTGACTTCAAGATAGTCAACGGCAGTTAAATCAGCCAAGAAAGTGAAATCCAGCTCATCTTTCAAGTACGCGCAAAATTTGAAAATTTGCTCTTTACTTACAAGTAGAGTTGTTTCCCCTCTGTATTCTTTGACACCTAAAATGTCTTGGGGGAACTCGTTTTTCAGCGAGTTGATCACAGGCTCTAAATCAACACTCATACTACAGGGGCCCCTTTCATCTCAATTTTCTTTTGGATCTTCATTACGGCGTCTATAAGCGCTTCGGGTCTCGGAGGGCATCCGCCAACGTATACATCAACGGGGAGAAATTCATCTATTCCCTGCACAACCGCGTAACTATCAAAAGGTCCTCCGCCGCATGTGCATGAGCCCATGGCTATAACCCATTTAGGCTCCGGCATCTGATCATATATTCTTCTGCAAACCGATGCCATTTTATATGTAATTGTTCCTGATACTATCATTAGATCCGCCTGTCTTGGGGAAAATCTCGCAACCTCGGCGCCAAAGCGGGAAAGGTCAAATCTTGACGCAAAAACTCCCATCATCTCTATAGCGCAACACGCTGTTCCAAAGGGCATTGGCCAGAGGCTGTTTTTTCTTCCCCAGTTGGCGAAAGCTTCAATTGTGGTTGTTAAAAAACCTTCTCCACCAAGTAATGGATCTGAATTTACTCCCAATCTAATGCTCCTTTTTTAACTACATAAAAGTATCCCGCCAGAATGATTATAAGAAAAACAATTATTTCAATGAAAGCGAGCATTCCCAAATCTTTAAATACAACCGCCCAGGCAAAAAGAAATACAGCTTCAACATCAAAGAGTATAAATAGCGCTCCCACTAAATAGTATTTTATTGAGAACCTTCCTTTGGTATCCCCTGTAGGGATCATTCCGGATTCGTATGGTGACAGCTTGCCTTTGGCCTCTCTTTTGGGGCCCAATTGAGAGGAAAGCCCAAGCATTATAGATGCAAGACCAATTGCGAAAATGAGTATTAATAGAATTGGTATATAGTCGTTAAGCACAGCATTATGTTATGTGGAATGTAAAAATTGTCAAGGATGAAAATTGCCATTTTTAGTTTAATTTAAGAGTATTTGGAGCCGATTTCACCGAGTGGCCTTCTTTGTTAAGTTAGGTGCCAATGATAAGTGCAGATTTGGGTTAAATATATGTTAGACTTAATGAAAAATTACATGGAGGAATGGTCATGTTCAAGATTTTGGCAGCGTTGATTCTTACCTTGAGCTTTGCGTTTAATTCTTTTGCTGATGTAGTTTTTGAAATGGATCAAAAACAGATTAACCCTGAGGCTAAGCATAAGACTACGGGAATGGTACAGGGTAATAATTTTAAAATGGATTTTTATGAAAACGGCACAGAATTAGACGGCGCTATGATATATCGTGGTGATAAAAAAGAGATGATCATGGTAAATCATAAGGACAAGACTTATGTTGTTCTGGACCAAGCTACTATGAATGAACTGGCTAGTGTTATGTCAGAAGCTATGAGCCAATTTGAGCAGGCCATGAAAGACGCCACACCAAAAGAAAGAGAGATGATGGAAAAAATGATGAAGGGTAAGATGCCCTCCATGGGGGACAGTGGGTATGTTGAGCCTGTCCTTAAGAAAGTCGGCACAGGGAAAGCAAATGGTTACAGTTGTACTAAATACGACGTTTTCAGGGGAGAAGTGAAGATCAGTCAGCACTGCGTAGCTCCCTGGGGGAGCATTGATGGCGGCAACGAAATGAAAACCGTGATGCTGGAGATGGCCCAGTTTATGGATCAGATGGCCAAGTCTTTTGCCAAGAATAAGGGTATTATGGGTCAACAAGTTCAGTTTGAAAATAATGTTTTTAATCAACTTAGGAAATTAAACGGATTTCCTGTTCAGACTATAGACTATATGAACGGGGAAATGGAGAGCGAGTCAAACTTTGTCTCGTCCAAAAAAGCAAAGCTAAATCCTGCAGACCTTGAGCCGCCAGCGGGATATAAGCGGCAAAGTATGGGACCGAGATAAATAGGGTTTGCTTACAATAAGGAGTTTTCAAATATGAAATCATCAATAAAATTACGATTTAAACGCTCAGGATTAATATTTTGCTTATTAACCGCAGCTTTTTTTCTTGTTATATTTTTAACACCCGTGCATTACACACATGCTGTAAAATCCACATGTGATTTTCAGCATAAAGAATGCTTTACCGAGGCGGGATATCCTGCCTGTTATAAAAAGATTGATATAGAAAAGTATTATCAGTTTGTAGCTGAGAATAAGCTGGAATTAGCAGAGCAGATTGTTACAGATGACAACAAATGCGTGAAATTGACGGGGAATGAGAAGGCCTTTATGCAGGATAAAGGCGGGGGGTATGTCAAGTTCGGCATCCGCGGGCAGAATGTAACATTCTGGGCAAAAAGAGAAGCGCTTTTTGCAAGATAACTTCTTCATACGAAATCTCGACATTTTGATCCTAAAATATAACGCTAATCTTATCATGATAATTGGAAGTGCAATTGAAATTAAGACTAAATAAATATCTCTCCATGTGCGGCGTATCATCCAGGAGGAATGCGGATGAGCTGATTCAAGGGGGATCTGTAAGCATTAACGGCAAGACCGAAAGAGGTTTAGGACACACGATTGATCCTGAAAAAGATGCAATTCGAGTTCGGGGCAAATTAATAAATCCTGAGCGAAAAAGATATATCCTTCTCAATAAGCCGAAACTCTATATTACCGCTCTTGGCGAAGGTCAGGATGACAAAAAGACTATACAGGAATTAATTGCGAAAATTCCTGAAAGGGTCTATCCGGTTGGCAGGCTCGACTATGATGTAGAAGGATTATTAATCTTAACAAATGACGGAGAGCTGGCCAATAGAGTACTGCATCCCAGTTTTGAACTGACTAAGGTATATTCAGCCGTAGTGAAAGGGAACATTAACGAAGAAAAATGTTTGCGAATGCAAAAGGGGGTAGAGCTTGAAGACGGTTATGCAAAGCCCGATTCCCTTAAGGTTCTCAAGGCTGATAATAGTTTAAGCACTGTTCAAATATCATTTCATGAAGGCCGCAATCATTTGGTTAAAAGATTTTTTCTTGAGTTTAAGCATCCGGTAAGACAGCTTAGAAGAATATCGGTAGGGCCTCTCAACATAGGAAATATCGAAAGAGGGCAGTGGAGAGATTTAACAAATAGAGAGCTTAAGAGTCTTAGGAAAGCTCTGGGACTTGAAAACTGAGTACATATTGTATCTGCTGTCAGTATTATGGTAGGATTTTCAGGTGATTCCGAGCTCAATATTGCCGGTGGCAAATTCAAATTATGCAGTTATATGTCTCTTCACTAATCCATATATTCGAAGGTAAATCCAGATATGTTTATTACATTTGAGGGCGTAGAAGGGAGCGGGAAAAGTACTCAAGCAAAGCTTCTAGCCAAACTTCTTGCTGAAATGGGGCACAAAGTAACTCTCACCAGGGAGCCCGGATGGGGACGTTTAGGAGAGCTCATCAGGAAGATAATACTGGATGAGAGGGATCTTGAGCTGGACCCTTTCTCTGAACTCTGTCTTTTCTGTGCGGATAGAGCGCAGCATGTAAGGGATTTTATAAAACCAAAACTTCAAGACGGTGAGATTGTAATTTGTGACAGGTATTTTGATTCTACGGTCGTTTATCAAGGGCATGGCAGAAAACTTGATAAACGATTAGTTAATAAGATTGCGATAGCATCTACGCTTGATCTAATTCCTGACGTTACTTTTCTACTAAATCTTCCTGCCAAGATAGGTCTCTCAAGACTACAAACCAGAGGAGAAATTACAAAAATGGACGAGGAGCCTCTGGAGTTTCACGAGATGATAAGACAGGGCTACATGCTTATTGCCAAGAGGGAGCCCGATAGAATCAAAAAAATAAATGCTGATAGAGAAATTTTAGAAATACATGAGGATATAAAGAATTTCATTCTAGAGTCTATATCCTCTTAATACAAAACAGGCAGAGGTGCTGCTCCTTTATAATTTTAAATTTTAGAAGAACTTAAGAATGTTAAACAATAAAATAATAGGTCATGATTTTCAGAAAAAAATCCTTATGCGCGCTGAAAGGGAGAATATCGTATCTCATTCATATTTGTTCTCGGGGCCGGACGGTATAGGGAAAAAGCTGATCGCGCTTGAGTTCGCAAAACTTTTAAATTGCAAAAACAAAGACTTGTCTAAAACTACTGGCTCTGATAACGAGTCATGTGAATGCGGTTCCTGTAAAAAAGTAGAAAAGGGTATCCATCCCGATGTTGTTCATGTTCAGTACGAAGGTGTTAAAAGCATAAAGGTTGAACAGGTAAGAGAAGGGATTGAGGATATGCTCTTTCTTAAATCATATGAGGGGAAATTTAAAGTTGTTATTGTAGATGAAGCTGAAAGAATGAGCCGAGGGGCTCAGAACGCATTTTTGAAAACACTGGAAGAGCCGCCTCCATATTCGGTAATAATTCTTATTACTTCAAATCCAGACTCTCTTTTGCCCACTATACGCTCGAGATGTCAGATAATCAAATTTGGTGCGCTTAGGGAAGAATTAATATTTGAAGAATTAAAAAAGAGAGATGATCTCTCTGTAGAAGAAGCGCTTGTATGCTCAAAACTCTCAAACGGCAGTTTGGGAAGGGCGCTTATGCTGGATAGTGATATTATTGAGTGGAGAAAGGAGCTGATACAATACCTCATGCATTTAAAACCCTATTCGGCGTTAAGAATACTGGGGTTAGCCGAGTCAATGCCGCTTAGCTCGAATCCTGAAGATATCGGAAAAATTGAACCTTGCGTTTGAATTTATCTCTCTTTGGCTTCGAGATCTAATGTTGATTAAAATGGATTCGGATAAAAAGGGGCTTACAAATATAGATTTGATAGAGCAGAGTATGGAGATCGCGGAGAAGTGGAATATTGATAACATCCTTAATAAAATGAGCTGTGTTCAGAATACGTGGAGTGATATATATCATATGAATGCTAATAAGCAGCTTTCATTTGAAAATCTTTTTATAAGAATAGCAAGTTAGGGTATTATCATAGGTCCTTTATATTAGTGCTGAACAGAAGAAATATTACGGAGATTAATTTTTATGTCTAAATCTTTTTATGTGACGACCCCTATATATTATGTAAATGACGTGCCTCACATCGGGCACGCCTACACGACCATAGCCGCNGATGTAATTGCCAGGTTCAAAAGACTACAGGGCAATAAGGTNTTTTTTCTNACCGGAACGGACGAGCACGGGCAGAAGATTGAAAGAACTGCCGAGGCAAACGGGGAAAAGCCCATTGAGCTNGCCGACAGAGTGGTGAAAAGATTTCAGAATCTCTCAGATGCATTAAATATCACAAACGATGATTTCATAAGGACCACTGAGGAAAGACACCGGACCTCTGTAGAGGAGATATTCAGAAGGGTAGAAGAAGCGGGGGATATATATCTGAGCGAATATGAAGGCTGGTACGATGTCAGAGATGAGGCCTTTATAACCGAGACACAGCTTGAAGAGATTATGGGCCTTCCTGAAGACAAACGCCCTGTTNTTGAGAANGTGAAGGANGAAAGTTATTTCTTTAGACTCTCAAAATANCAAGAGCCTTTGCTTGAGCACTATAAAAAGCATCCGGAATTTGTTCAGCCCAGCTACCGATTAAACGAAGTGGCGCGTTTTGTGGAAGGGGGTTTAAGAGACCTCAGCATAAGCCGTACAACCTTTAGATGGGGCATACCCGTTCCCGGTAATCCAGAGCATGTGATTTACGTCTGGTTTGACGCGCTTACAAACTATATAACAGGGGTGGGATTTCCGGATAACGAGGAGATGTTTAAGGAGAACTGGCCCGCGGACGTACATCTGGTCGGTAAGGACATACTCAGGTTTCACGCGGTCTACTGGCCGGCATTTCTCATGTCAGCGGGGATTGAGCTTCCCAAAACAGTGTTTGCGCATGGATGGTGGACGGTAGAAGGGGAGAAGATGTCTAAGTCGGTTGGGAACGTTGTAGATCCTTATCAGGTTGTAGAAGAGTTTGGAGCAGATGTGTTTAGGTATTTTCTCTTAAGAGAGATTCCATTTGGGCAGGACGGGGATTTTTCCAAGAGCGCAATCGTAGCTAGGGTAAACGGCGAGCTTGCAAACGGGCTTGGAAACCTGGTTAGCAGGACTCTGGGAATGATAGAGAAATATTTTGACGGCAGGGTACCGGAGCCTGGCGAACTTGCCCCCAAGGACGAGGGTGTAAGAGATAGAGCGTTGTCTGTCGCTCTACTCGTAGAAACCCAGATGGATGAGATTGCTTTTCACAAAGCACTGGTTTCACTTTGGGATTTTATTGGCGATGTTAATAAATACGTTGACGAATCAGCTCCTTGGACACTGGCTAAAGAGAAAAATGAAGAGAGATTGGGTACTGTGCTGTGGACTATAGTTCAGGCGATCGGGGTGGTTACAATCTTAATTTCCCCATTCATGCCTGAATCTGCTGAGAAGATATGGGAGAGATTAGGCTCCTCTCAACCACTAAATTCCAAGCTCCTCTCAGACGCTAAAGAGTGGGGAATCGTCAAATCCGGACAGACTGTGGAAAAAGGTCAAAGCCTCTTCCCACGTTTTGAAGATAAATAGCTCGCTTGAATAGTTGAGGATTCTATTCTCAAGTGCGACTTTTGTTAATTTATGCCTTTTTTGGCTTAAACGAGAAATTCGATATTGGGGGATATAGTCTGCGAGCACATACTATGTATCTGAGTGCCAGCTTTTCATATGTTCCGCATGTGTTTCGAGATAAGCTCCTTCCGTAAAATGCTCGTTGTGAAAATCAATATCCAGGTGATGTGTTTGTAAATACATCATCGCAAAGATTGAAGGAACCGTTGCAGGGAATTTCCCGAAAGCGTCGTAAATGTACTGAGCTATAGTTGTTACGCATTCTTTGAATTCTTCATTGTGAACTTCCCCACTCTTTCTCACACCAGCATTATTTTTGTAAGGTCCTGGAGTATTGGAGTTATAAGGTCCACCCGGGCCGAACTTGCGCTCTGAAAGAGACTCAACCGCTGCCCGCATATCTTTATAATGTGGCGGACAATGGCCTTGAAAGACTCCTGGAAGCCCTGTTACATTCGGGAGCGGCCAGCGTTCATCAACGTCGAACCTGAAACCCAGTCCCGGCACCTCGGGGTTGCCGCTTGCGCCTAAGACGCTGAAAGGATTAATCCCGTCGAACATCCATCCCCCAAGTCCCATTGCCTGTTGCATGAGCAT
>JGI24023J19991_10000819_pt1 | contig 24540 bp, 18 predicted proteins | sample Cruoilmetagenom1_FD_19991 | JGI IMG/M metagenome (IMG submission 19991) | reverse complement strand
ACAGGCCTGCCGTCAGGACGAGTAATGTTTCCCACAGGGCATACTTTTTCACATATACCACAGGAGGTACAGCTTTCCTCTACATAAAAATTCTTATCCAGGAAATTTAGATATTTGTATCCCATACTATAAAGCATACCGGGGTATATGTTTTTTTTGAAAAACCCATCTTCCCTGTCAAAAAAACTTTTTTTCTCTTCAATAATTCTACTGATCCTCTCCAGCTTTGCTCTTCCGGTATTAAAAATTATCTCCCTTTTTTCTCCTTCCACTGCCTCACCAAAGGGTAAATAGTTACTGGGAGTGACTATACTGAACCCAGATCTCAGATCATTCGTCCCATAAGAGAGCTGTTTCCTAAAATAACTGAAAGCCTGTCCTATATCTCCTGCATTAACTGCAACAGCATAGAGATACTCCACTTTTGGCAGAGATTTTATAAAATCTGCAACAAGGTATGGCATTTTATGCATATAGACAGGAAAAACTATACCGACAGTCTCAGAATCATTTATTTCGGATACAGAGGGGTTAAGAACTGGAATAATTTTAGAATCCTGCAGATTTAAGGCCAGGACCTTTGCAATCCAAAGAGAATTTCCAGTTCCTGTAAAATAGAAAATTATGTGTTTCATGAATTATATTCTGCGACCGTTTTTCTGTGTTGTCAAGAATTGAATTATTTTTTCTTTGTCTTTAATTAAATGGGAATGTATTAGTTGCCATAATGATAACAAAATAGTATGACAGAATTAGGATAAGGTATGAAAAAAATTAACAAAATAATATTACAGGCATCTTTTTTCCAGGGATGGCATTTTTTTATTCTTGGGCTGATAATTCCCATACTGGTTCTTTTCCAGCTGGAAAGAGGATTTTCTTTAATACAGATTGGATTCAATATGGCAATTTATTCTGGAATTGTCATTTTACTGGAAGTCCCATCGGGGATATTGGCAGATATTGCAGGTCAGAAAAAAGTTTACATTCTCTCTGTNCTATTTAAAGTAATAGCGATGATAATTCCCATGTTTACAGGGAATTTATTATTAATATCATTTACTTTTGTCATTATGGGTGCCGGAAGAGCATTTTCTTCCGGTTCTCTGGAAGCTATTTTTATCAATAAGGCAGCTGCCACAGCTACTGACAGGAATATAGAAAAACTCATCACCTGGACACATATATCTATACCAATGGGATTGGCTCTGGGAGCACTTCTGGGGGGATGGTTACCAAATCTAAATATAGTCCAATTATCTTTTATAACATTTACAGATAAATATAGTCTCAATTTTATGTTAATATTTTTACTGGGTATAATTCTTGCACTATTTTTTATGTTCTTTGTTAAAGAAGAAATTCCGGATGTAGAAGAAACTGTAAAAACAGATACAGGGACTAAATCCCCAGGTATGATTTCTTTTGCATTCAGAACAGTAAAAAACAGCCCTTTATTCTTAGTTATTATGATATCATCCCTGGCCTGGGGATTGACTTTTTCNGGTTTGGAAACGTTTTGGCAACCCAGGGTTTTTGAAATAACAGGAGGTGAAGGAAGNACCCTCATTTATGGACTCTTATCCAATGGTTACTTTTTGGCTGGAGTCCTTGGCAGTATTATCTCCTGGCCTCTATGCAGGCTTCTTGGAAATAAACCCCTGCTATTTTTATTTTTACAGCGTTTTTTATTGGGAGGAATGTTTTTCATACTTTCCGGTATTCTTAAATTAGGATGGTTTTCTGCAGTTTATATACTATTATTTCTTATTAATGAGATTGGGAACCCTGTGGAACAATCAATTCTAAACAAGGAAATCCCTTCAGAAAGCCGTGCAACCCTACTCTCTGTTGTCTCATTTGTTATGCAGGCAGGTGGAATGACAGGGTCCCTGATATGGGGAATTATATCTCAAATAAAGGGTATTGGTTTTACATGGAAGACAGGTGCAGTGATACTAATACTATCCAGTATCCCATATTTATGGGCATATAAAAAAAATTAAATCAGCAAGAATCTAAAATAATAATTATCCAGGCTAAAAATTTAAAACCTTGACGCATCGGTTTCTTTTTGATCTAATTACAATATGAAAATATTAATGGTATCCAGTGAGTGTGTTCCCTATGCTAAATCAGGTGGCCTTGCAGACGTTGTTGCTGCACTTTCCCGTCAGTTAAATTTTTCAGGACATGATGTAAGAATTATTATTCCTGGATATTCTTTTCTGGATCTTAAAAAATCTAAAACCGTAATTGATAAACTAAACATAGGAATGGGTTTTAGAAAAGAAGTAATTAAGATAACACAAAAAATTCTACCGGAAAGTAAAGTTAAAGTATATTTTGCAGAACATCCTCTTTTTGCAGAAAGAATTGGTATTTATGGTGATCATGGCAGTCATGCGTACAGAGATAATCATTATAGATTTTCACTCCTTTCTGCAGCAGCTTTTTCCATGTCCAAAACACTTGACTGGATACCGGATATTATCCACTCTCACGATTGGCCGGCTGGTCTTGTTTCTTCTTACCTTGAAGAAAATAAAAAAAACGGAAGTTTTAAAAATACAGAATCAGTTTTTACAATTCATAATACAGGGTATCAGGGGAATTTTTCAAAACATGATATTCACTCCACAGGTCTTCCATGGGATGCTATAAGTAAAAATAAAGCACGGTATATTGATGAGATCAATTTTTTAAGAGCTGGTATTGAAAACAGTAAAGCTGTTACAACTGTTAGTCCAAGTTATGCAGAGGAGATTAAAGTTGAAGGCTTCGGTCACGGACTTGAAAAACTTCTTATAAGTAAAAATGATTCATTCTGCGGTATCTTGAATGGTGTGGATTATTCAGAATGGGATCCGGAGCAGGATACACTTCTGGAATTGAATTTTTCTGCAAAAAAGTTGGCAAACAAATGGAAATTAAAAGAAACTCTGCAAAAAAAATCCGAACTCAAAATAGATCCGGATACAGCTCTGATTGGAATGGTGGGAAGGCTTGTCGATCAAAAAGGATTTGCAGAATTATGCACAACAAATACAGAAAATCCAGGTGCTATCAGACAAATTTGTGAGAACAAAAATGTACAGCTGGTAATACTTGGCACAGGTGAAAAATGGATAGAGGATGAACTTGCAACATTGGATAAAGAACTTCCAAACCTAAAAGTTTACCTGGAATTTGATAATAAGCTTGCACACTTAATAGAAGCTGGAAGCGATTTCTTTTTAATGCCAAGTAAATACGAACCATGCGGATTGAATCAGGTTTATTCACTTAAATATGGATCAATTCCTATTGTCCGAGCAACCGGAGGACTTAAAGATACAGTTGTAGATTATTTTAATGACCCGGAAAACAGTACAGGTTTCCATATTCCGGAAATGAGTTCTAAATCTATTGTAAATATTGTAACATCTGTCCTGGCTCTATGGAATGATAACAAAAAAAATATAAATAGTATAAGACAGAGGGGTATGGCTAAAGAATTTCTGTGGAAAAAGTATGCAAAGGAATATGAGACATTGTACACAAAGTGTTTATTAGGATTAAAGGATTAACCAGATGGAAGAAAGAGAAAATCAGGTAATCAGGGTAATCAGGTAAATCCTAAGAATCCTAATTCAAGACATGTGTTAGCCTGAATCACATTTTCTTTCCAACCGCTTCATTCTGTGATCCAGTGCTTCTATTATTCTCCCAGTACTTTCTTTTTGCCTTAACAGCTTTACAATATTAAGTGCTGTCTCAATCTCTTTTGTTTTATGCTCATAATACTTAGCCAGCTCAATACCCTGAAATAACTCATGCTGGTTATCCCACATCTCTTTCCAGATATTTACAGCTGCAGTTAATGCCCCTTTTCGCTTATAGTAAATACTTAATATTTTTCCAGCATCCTGATCCTTTTTAAGAAAACTTTCTTTTAGAAGTTCTACACCTTCTTCCCTTTTCCGAAAGAGCATCAATTTCCCAAAAGATGTTTTATCATTAGAAGGAATTGCAGATGGTCTGAACCAGAGTTTTTCCATATGGGCAAATAAAAAGGCCAGAGATTTAATATCCTGTAAGTGATGTTTAAAAACCCCTTCCAATGGTTCCGGTTTGTTGGTTTTTAAAAAGTTAAAATAGATATCCGGAACTTCCATTCCTGGTACATCATTTACTCTATGAATATCCAAAATTCTTTCTTCAATAATACACAGACGACAGGAAGGAAGTCTTTTTTTCCATAATCTTCTTGAGGAATGAAGCAAGTCGATTTCAGATACTGAAGGCAGTTGTAAACCTTTCATAAGAAATCTGGTTCTAAGAAGAGGATGGTCAAAACTTTTTCCATTGTATGATACAAGGATTCTATTATCTGTCAGTAACTCCCTAATTAGCAAAAGAAAATCTATCTCTCCTGGAAAATCGTGAAGAAAATACTGATTTATAATTAGTTTGCCATGTTCAATCCAACCAAAACCTGCCAGGAACGCCAATGTACCGGCTCCCCCGGATAATCCTGTAGTTTCAAGATCATAAAAAAGAAGATTCTCTATACTACTGTTTTTCAATTCCGGGAATAGAGGAGAGACATCTGATCTTGCACTATTAATGGTAAATGGGGAAGTAAATATTTCCTGTCGCATAGAGACGAAAGATTTTACCTGCTCCCATGGAAATTTTAACTGGGGAATTGAATTATTTTGAGATTCAGAAACTTTTTTCTCGTCTCTTGAAGTTCTAATTCGACCTAGACGACCAGCCAGGGACCCACCTGAAGCCATATCAAACAGAATCCCCAGTGTTGTCCATTGTAGAATTAAGCCAGGTTTTTAAAAATTTTGAGACTTCTCCCTTTACCATCTCCTGACCTTTTGCACTCACAGGGCCAATACAGGAAGGACATCCCCCTTCACAATTACAGGAACTGATAAGATCACTTGCTGCTTTTAAGATATAAGGAAATTTATTTAGAAAGCCTTCAGCCAACCCGGAACCACCAGGACAGGAATCATAAAAATAAAGTGAAGGTTCTTCGGTATACTGATCTTTAAGTCGCTCTGCAACAGCAATATCATGACTGTCACACATAAGAAAAACAGGAGCTACATTCTTTAAAACTGTTCCTGCACGGCCAATGACTTCTTCTTTAAGACTTTCATCAATTAACGCAAAGGCTTTACCTGAAACAGTATTTTTTTCCAATACCAAAACTGCAGATCTTGTATGCATCTCCTCTTCGGGAAGATAAATATCTCCATAGCCAATATTTTCATGTGTTGAAAATTTCAGTTTTTTGTATTTTGTAACCTGACTTCTTACAAGGATATCTCCAATAATTGTCCTGCAGGTTTTTGATAACTCTTCTGCATCATTTTGGAGCAATTTAATATCTTTCTTTACAATCGAGTCTGTATAGTAGTTTAGATCAGCTTCTTCCACATAACAGCACTTGTTTTCTATATTAAGTTCTCTAGACAGAAACTGTTCTCCACGATGTATATATACTGCATTTTGAAAAAGAAGCTCCTTGGCCGAAGGAAGATCCATCTCTCCAATTACCTCGTTTTTCCCTTTACTTGTATTTATTATAACAATGTTATCAGGGGAGGCAGACCGCAGACCAATCTGTTCTGCAGGATAAGATCTGTCAGCCCAATACCAGCTTCCTCCGGATAAGCGGACAACTCCTTCCTCCTCCAGATATGACATAAAGTCAGATACAGGTCCGGCAAATTCATCTGTCTCCTGAAAAGGGAGCTCAAAAACGGCACATTTAAGGTGATCCAGAAGAATAAATATATTATCCGGATTGATCCATGCAGATTCAGGACTTCTTTCAAAAAAATAGTCAGGATTTTTTACAAGATACTGATCTACAGGAGAGGCAGATGCAATTATAATTGCAGCAGATAATGTATTACTACGCCCTGCCCTGCCAGCCTGCTGCCAGACAGAAGAAATTGATCCTGGAAATCCTGCAAGTACAGCCAGGTCCAGACCTCCAATATCAATTCCAAGCTCCAGAGCAGTTGTGGACACAACTCCCTGTATTTCTCCGGTACGCAGGCCCTTTTCTATGGCTCTTCGTTCCCGGGGAAGATAACCACCACGATATGCCTCTACCCTTATTTTTTTATTTTCATTGTAATGATTTTTTAAATTTTTATTTATATAAGATGCAATAAGTTCAGTTCTTACTCTGGATCTTGCAAAAATAATAGTCTTTATTTTACTGATAAGAAATTTAGTTGCTATTTTACTCGATTCCAATACAACACCTCTTCGTATACCCTGAACTGGATCGACAAGAGGAGGATTATATAAAACAATATGTTTTTCTCCTGTGGGAGCTCCACTTTTATCAATAAGTTTCAGATCCGATTCAACTATCTGACGGGCCAGTTCCAATGGATTACTTATGGTAGCAGAACAGCATATAAATACAGGATCAGAACCATAAAAATTTGCAATCCTTTTAAGCCGGCGAATAACATTAGTCATATGGGATCCAAAAATACCTCTGTATATATGAACCTCATCTATAACAACATATTTTAAATTACTAAGAAACTTTATCCATTTAGGATGATTGGGAAGAATGGCTGAATGAAGCATATCCGGGTTACTAATTACTATTCTTCCCGATTCTCTTGCAGAGACACGTACGGATGAAGGTGTATCCCCATCATATGTAGAAACTTTGATTGGAATTTCCCCGGATAGAATAATTTCATTTAACTCCGACTGCTGATCCTGACTGAGTGCTTTCGTGGGGAACAGGTACAACGCTCTTTCTTCGGGGTTTTCTATTAATTTTTGAAGTACAGGAAGATTGTAGCAAAGGGATTTACCACTGGCTGTGGGAGTTACAACCACTATATTTTCACCAGCAGCAACACTACTGAAACTTTCCGCCTGATGAGAGTAAAGACGGGTTATTCCACGCTTTGTCAGTGTATCTCTTATTACAGGAAAGACTTCTTCTGGAATATCTTTATATTTTCCATTACGGGAAGATATCTTCTCCCATCTGGTCACATTATCCGTAAAAGCTCCATTGGAAGCCAGGTTGTCAAGTTTATCTTTAAGATTGTTCATATTTGGAATTATAGCATGTTTTTTTTAAATTCTGAACTTCCGGGACATTAGTTTCTTTTGTTCTGGAAGTTAATAGTTTTGATACAGGGTGGGCCTGAAGATTCTTCCAGGAAGGGGAAATTTTCACTCTGATATCATTAAACTTTTTATCCTTATCCATCCATATAGACATATTCTTTTTATTAAGAATAAAGGGCATACGTTTTTTTGTATTGTGAACTTCTTCTGCAATACCTATTGCTTTTGTTGTAACTACAGAAAAAGTTTCAAATATATTACTATTTTCCCTGTTAATCCAACGATCCCAAATACCTGCTAAAAGAAATGGAGATTTATCCGGCATATGTAAATAGTAGGGGTGCTTTTTCCCGTCAACTTCCTTCCACTCAAAATATCCATCAACAACAACCCCGCAGCGTTTATTATCTGCAGAATGTCGATATGAGGGTTTTTCATTTAATGTTTCAAATCGTGCATTAAGGGTTTTAAAACGTATTTGATTTGCCATTTCAATGTTCTTTTCCCAATAAGGTATTAACCCCCACTGTAAAAATTGAAAGCGACTTGGTTCTTCTGTCTTTAGTACAGGCCAAAAAGGAAGGGCAAATGCGGATTGGAAATAGACATTCTTAAGATTATTATCATCAATATGAGCATTAAACATCTTTTCAAGTATCTCTGCTTTTTGTGCAAGAGAAGCATTAAAACACATCTTACCACCTTCCTATAAAATAAAAGTTCCTCCGTCCCCAATGCTATGTACCCATACAAAACTAATCATTTAAGAGAGCACAAGCAACAGGGAAATCTTCTATACGTGTTGTGTAATTAGGAGACAGATACTTTCTATGCATTCCCCAGCTTTCTCTAAACTCGCTTGCACAGGGATGAATTGTATGCTGCCCGTATTTATCGTTTATCTCATCCACTCTTTTTATAAGATATCCCTTTTTTGAATTGTTATCATCAAAGAAATTTATCTGTTTACCACTAAGCGGTTCTATTCCAAAAAGGAAGATTGTTGTTCTCCAGTACTCAAAATCCGGAGAATAAATTTTTTTTAATAGAACTTTGGCTACTGAAATAATATCAGGTAAATAATCTGTGGCTGCTGTTTTTGCACTTGAATGTCGGACTCTTCCAAATGCTTCCAGAGATACAGTAACAGAATTCGTTGTACAATCCTGTTTTCGCAATTTCTCTACAGCCAGTTCTGCATAGTAGGATATTGCCTCATTTATTATGGAAAGCTCTTTAACAGGATTTCTAAACTGTCTGGCACTGATAATCCCTTTTCGGGGATTAACCTCTACGGTCAGATCTGCCATGGGGATGCCCTTTAGTTCCCTTTGGAGCATCCACCCAACTGATGTCATTTCTTTTTTTATTATCCATTCAGGTACATGAATAAAATCTGCTGCCGTTTCAATACCAGCTAATATCAGCTTTTCTGCATAGGCACTCCCAATACCCCAGAGATCTTTTACAGGGGTTAAAGCCAATGCCCTGGAAATATCAGATGGAGTTTCCAAAAGAAGACTGCCGTTCTTCTTCTTTGCCAATCTTTGGGCTACTTTGGCCAATGATTTTGTAGGAGCTATTCCTATGGTAGTTGGCATTCTTGTTTGCTTTTTTATGGTATCGCGAATGGTCTCTCCGTAATCAGCAAGGTTTTTAAATCCTGAAAGATCCAAAAATGCTTCGTCTATTGAATAGACTTCAACATTGGGGGAGAAATCTCTAAGTGTTGCCATTACTCTCCAGGATATATCATTGTAGAGAGTGTAATTGGAAGAAAAAAATATAACATTATTTTTATTAATTATATGCCGGGACTCTTTAAACCTTACCCCACGTTTTAACCCCAGCTCTTTTGCTTCAGTATTCAAGGCAATTATCCAATGATCGTTGTTGGAAAGAACTATAATGGGTTTATCCTTTAGATCGGGTCTGAATGCTCTTTCACAGGAGCAGTAGAAACTCTGACAGTCCACCAATGCAATCATGATGATACCAAAAGACGTATAATACGGCTTACAACACCTACTATATCTGTTTCTGTCCCAGTATAGCGTCCAATAACAAACTCACCTTCAACTGTAAAAACAATTAAATCTCCGGACTTTGGCATTATAGAGCAGTCAACAATAGCAAGATCTTTATCACATATTTTATATTCTTCATTTCCACTGCCCTTTATTTTAAATATATACATGGCATGGGGCTTTGGTAATAGAAGAGCAGTCCAGTTAATATCATTTTCTACGTATGATTCTGCCGGAGAACCAAACCCAGTAGTGCGTTGTGTACGTTTCATTTCTCTATAATACTACTGGACATATGTATAGTATATAGTAAATTGATTAAATTTAAAAAAACTTTTTGAGCTATGGCCATTTTGTATTTAATCAACAGCCCTCCTCTAATATAGAGAGAATTCACCGACATAAAAAAAGCCATTCATCCGTAAAATAGACCACATCGCAAAAGCCTAAAAAGATTTTCCTTGACCGCACACCATATCTACTTTAGGCTATTCTAAAAGGAGCAACTAATGGATAAAACTGTAGCAATAGTTCTTGGCGGCGGAAAAGGAACACGACTATACCCTCTTACAAAGGAAAGAGCAAAACCGGCTGTTCCATTTGGCGGGAAATACAGACTGGTCGACATTCCAATATCCAATTGTATAAATTCTGATTTAAAACAGATCTATATTTTAACACAATTTAATACAGCTTCCCTTCATAATCATATTTCAAATACCTATATTTTTGATGTATTTACCAAAGGATTTGTCGAGATTCTTGCAGCAGAACAGACTTTTGAAACCACAAGCTGGTATGAAGGCACCGCTGATGCTGTAAGAAAAAATATGAACCACTTTAGGGGACAGAATCCTGATTATTACGTCATTCTTTCCGGTGATCAGTTATATAGAATGGACGTTGAGGATATGATTAATAATCATAAAAATAGCGGAGCTGAAGTTACAATAGCTTCTACACCTGTTACACGAAAGGATGCCGAAGGTCTTGGTATTGTCCGTTGTGACAAAACAGGTAAAGCTATCTCTTTTCTGGAAAAACCATCATCGGATATGGATATATCAGATTTAAAATTTGATCAGATTCTTGTTAAGGGAATGGAAAATGTAGACCAGAATAAAGAGTTCATGGCATCCATGGGTATCTATGTTTTTAATGCAAAAACCATGGAAGAACTCCTTGATAATAATTTAGTGGACTTTGGTAAAGAGATCCTGCCAAAAGCCATTGAAGACAGGCACATCAATGTCTATCCCTTTACAGGTTTCTGGGAGGATATTGGAACAATAAAAGCCTTTTTTGAATCTAATCTTGATATTGCATCCCTTACACCAAAATTTAATTTTTATGATGAGGACCGTCCAATATATACTCACCGAAGACATCTTCCTGCGACAAAGATGAATTTTTGTACTGTTTCCCAGTCTCTGGCTGCCGAAGGAAGTATTATTACTAATGCATCTATAGTAAATACAGTAATTGGTATAAGAACAATAATTGAATCCGGTGCCAATCTCGACAGTGTTTACTGTATGGGAGCAACTTTTTATGAGACAGAATCCCAGAAAAAAGTAAATGCAAAAAATGGACTGCCTAACCTTGGAATAGGAAGGGGTTCAATGATCAAGAAAGCAATCATTGATGTAAATGCAAGAATTGGAGACGGCTGCCGTATTGGAGTGGATTATAAGGAACGAATAGACGGAGAATATGATAACTATTGGATAGTAGACGGCATTATAGTAATTTCAAAGAATGGTATTATTCCCGCGGGTACAAATATTTAAGTTCCTGAACCATTTGTTTATCTGAGCCGGCCATTTTCAGGCTGGCCATTTCATCTAAAGAAAACCACCCAATTTTGCTATGTTCAGTAAGTAGAAACTTTTCTGATCCTAATTCAATAAGAAACCCGAAGATTTCAAACTCTTTTTCTTTATTTTTAAATTTACCATTACAAACTCTTTTGCCTACTACAATGTCTATATTAAGTTCTTCTTTAAACTCACGTATTAATGCTTCCTCAGGAGTCTCTCCTGTTTCTGCTTTTCCTCCAGGGAACTCCCAGCTTTCACCTATCGATGTCCCTGGTAATCTTAGAGCAAGTAAGAATTTATTATCTTTTATTGCGATCCCTGCTGTAGATATGGTCATTCTATAAAAAAAGTACACCAGGAAAAATAAAGTGGAGTGTTCCAGCTACTATTGCTGCAACGCCGACAATAGATGAATGTTTTACAAAAATGCTATCCATTTTCTTTATAAAACCTTTTTCTGCATCATTATTTTCAGATAAATATTCTACCATCAAAGTAAAACCCGAAACCAACAGCATAAGAGAGGGTAATAAATCTCCAACAAGAATTACATCACCAATAAAAACACTAATAATTTTTAGAATTCCTACTATTAACAGCGATGATATCAAACTAATACGAAAGGTTTTTTTGCCAAAAACAAACTCTCTTAAACTTAAAATACCAGGGAATCGTTCCTGAAAATAAGGAGCCGCAAGCACCAGCCCACCAAGTAAATTTAAACAGACTGCTAAAAAATAAAATTGTACCATAATAACCCCTCTTTGTTATTAAAACATAATGAAAAGTAATACAGAGGTCAATACAGCTTTTTGCGCTGTATCATATTTTCTATTTAAAAAATACTTCTTATCTAATACATTAGCAATAAACTGGCGTAAAAAGCCAAAAACAAGCTGAATTTATAGATAATGCAAAAGCTTCCAATAGAGCGAATCCTATTCCCTCCTGCAAATCTAACTTTGATTTTTAATAAGTTTTATATTGAGAATACTGGTCTTTCCATTAATAGTCACCTTCGAACTGGCAATTTCAGATCCATCATTAATAAAACTTGTACGATAAGTTAATGTTTTTCCAGAAAGAGGAAGCAGATCATTTATAAAAATACTTTCTGAGCTCTTTTCAAGATAAAATTCAATATCTGCCAATTCAGCACCTACACTTTCACCTTTAGACTTGTTTGTAATGGATAAACTAAGAAATATACTATTATTACTTTCATATTGAGTAAGATGCAGGCTGTAACCTTCTAAATTTGGGATTTCGTATGATTTCCTGACAAATGGAATTACAACCATTAAGATTAAAACAATTACCGCAATATCCAAAAGAGTAATAAGCAGAGTTCTGTTCCGTTTAAATGCTCCCCCTTTATAAGATTTAGGTTTTGTAAATCTGCTGTTCTCATAATCTTCTTTGTTAAAATGATATATATGATCTTGATTATTTAAATCCTTATTCATTATATGGTCTCCGTATTTTTAATTTCCATAGAAATATAAGGCAAAAGATCCTCTGCCAGAAACCACCCCTTCTCCTCAAAACATCTTCTTCCAATATTCTGATGTATATTTACTCCCAGAACAGCCGCTTCATAAGTTTCCATTCCCTGAGCCAGTAAACCAGCTATTATACCCGAAAGAATATCTCCTGAACCACCAGTACCTAAAGAGGGGTTCATACCATCCACAACAGTATAATCACCATTAGGGTTAACAATAAATGTTACATGGCTTTTTAAGATAATAACAACTCCATATTTAGCTGATGTTTTTCTAAGATATGATATTGGGGAAGAAAGAAATATTTCTTTATCAATACCTGTAATACGGGCATATTCGCCGGGATGTGGAGTAAAAACCCATCTTCCTCTAAGATATCCGGGATTATTAGTAAATTTTGACTCCATTTTTATTAGCAGATTAAGACCATCTGCATCCAGAACTCCTGGTAAATTACTGTCAAAAAGTTTTTCCAGAAACCCGGACCTGTCCTCTGGCCCCCAACCTGGTCCTGCTAAAATAGAAGAATAACCTTCCAGAATAGGATTCTCTCTATTTGTATCAATTTGTTTAACCATAATTGAAGTTAAATGAGAAGCTGCTATTTGGTAGATATCACTGTCAATCAATAAAGTTACTAAACCAGATCTGGCTCTGCCTGCAGCACTGGCCGAAAGGACTGCTGCACCAACAGTACCATTTGAACCTGCAAAAATAGCAGTATGTCCCCTTGTTCCCTTATAGGCCAGNGGAGAAATATATGGTAAAAGAGCTTTATCCTGATAAAATATATCACCTGCATCGCCAGGGTTCTCTAACAGGGACGGAGGAAATCCAATTTTTACTACTACAATTTTACCAGAATAATCTCTGAGAGAAGGGTAATAAAGTATAGTTTTAGGAAGACCTATTGTTAAAGTGATATCAACTTGTAAAACAGGATAATTTTTTTTAAAATTTTCTCCAAGACCACTGGGAATATCTATTGCTATCTTTACAGCAGAACTGGAATTTACAAGTTTTACAAGTTCAGCTTCAGTTGAACGAAGAGAACCTTGTAAACCTGTACCTGTAATACCATCAATAATTATACCGGAATTTGCCAAAGCAGCTTCTATCGATTCTTTTTCCTTTCCATAAACTAAGACCGGGATGCCAAGATTGTCGCAAATCTTTTTATGAAGTTGAAACAATTCACTGCCTGTTTCTTTTTTAAGAATAATTTTTAACTTTTTATAATCCGAAATCCAGGCCTGCCTTGCAATAACAAGTGTATCTCCACCATTATTACCAGATCCTGCAACTATTGTTATATTTTCTATTTTATTTAAGTTTATATAATCTTCTATATACTCCCAACATCTAATTCCTGCGTTTTCCATCAGGATAGCCCCTGGGATTCCAAACTCACTGGTAGACCTGCTGTCAATTTGAGACATTAGCTCCGGACTAACTATCTTCATCCTGAACTCCCGGCAGTTTATCACTTCGCCACCATACCACTTCAGCTTTATCGTACTTTCCCAACAATGCTACAAGTAATCCATTCTGATCAAGATACAAATCACGGTAAGATATTTCATCATCCATCATTATTAATTCGTTTCTGGCAATAACTGTTCCATTCTCTTCCAAAATCATTACCTGGAATGTATTATCCGATACATAAGTAAGAAAGAAATATTTATCAGCATTATTAACACCTAGAAAACCTGGAATATCATCACCCTCAACTATATCAAGTTTAGGGATTTTAATATATTTAATATATTTTCCCTCAGTAAGATTGAGGGTCCACAAATAGGACATGGCATAATCAAGATCATTGTTCGCCTTATTATAATAATCAATTTTTAAATATACTGAATTTTTAATCCGATCAGGAGCAATTGTCTCCAAAGAAGGAATATAATCTCCTTCCGGAGGTACAGGAAGATCATCCAGGGGAATAATTACTGTGTAAAGAAGAGATCCTCTATTGGAAAACCAATAAATATTCCATGTTTTTATACTTCTTGTAATAATAATAATCTCATCATTATTATTTACTTCAATTTTTTCTATATATGGAAACGGTGTCCCTCCAATTCCCTCTTTCCCTAAAAAATTGATAAAATTCCCTTCATTATCAAATCTTAGAACAATCCTGTTTAGAATACTATCTGTAGATTCATCATATTCATTACGGTTATCTGGAACTGTATCTTCAACCAGCAAATAATTTTTATTTGTTATAGCAATTTCTCCAATATTTCTAAAGTTAAATGAATACGCATTACGATTGGAAGATTGCCCATTACCTGATATTTTAGTAAGTAAAACAGGCTCAGGATTCTCATTGGAATTATAGTAAAGGGACAATATATCTCCATAAGAACTAAATTCCATAACTTTATTGGAATTACCATTTCCTATATAAATAAGTCCATCTTTCATAACTATTCTTGATTTTTTATTAAAAGGAACATTCGCCATTTGAACAAGATCAATCTGATCTTCACCTCTTCCCAAAGCAAGTTCAAATAAGAGCTTCCGCTCCATCCCATCCTCAGATTTACATGAAGAAAAAGAAACAAATGAATAGATAATTATTATGGCAACATACAGCCTGATTAGATTGCTTCTCATGACTTTATAGTAAGCTCTATGTATTAAAAATGTCAATCTTATAACAGGCTGATAAGATACCTTGAATTTCTCAGTAAATCAGCAGTATATTAGGTTGATTATCAGATAACTTAAGAGGACTATATAAATGCCTGGAATTATGAATATTCTTTTCGGTTCAAAACACGAAAAAGATTTAAAAGAANTATTACCCCTTGTACATAAAATTAATGAACTTGAAGCATGGGCTCTGGGACTTTCAAACGAAGAGTTTCCAAAACTAACAGAAATCTTTAAACAAAGATATAAAAATGGTGAAACCCTTGATCAGATTCTACCTGAAGCATTTGCTCTGGCAAGAGAAGCCTCCAGAAGAACCCTTGGAGAACGCCCTTATGATGTTCAGCTTATGGGAGGTATTTCACTTCACCAGGGAAGAATAATGGAAATGAAAACAGGAGAAGGAAAGACTCTTTCTAGTGTAGCTGCTGCATATCTTAATTCCTTAACTGGTCTTGGAGTACATGTTATAACAGTTAATGACTACCTTGCAGAAAGAGATTCTGAATGGATGAAACCGGTTTTCTCTCTACTTGGTATTACAGTGGGAAATATAATATCAAATATGGATAATGAATCCAGAAAGAAAGGTTATGAAAGCGATATTACCTATGGTACCAATAATGAATTTGGTTTCGATTATTTAAGAGATAATATGAGATGGTCCAATGATGGGAGAGTCCAGAAAAATCATAACTACTGTATTATTGATGAGATAGACTCAATTCTTATTGATGAAGCTAGAACACCTTTAATAATTTCCGGCCAGGCAGATGATAATACAAAAAAGTTTTCTGATGTAAACAGACTGGTTTCTAAACTTACAGAGTGCAGTAAAGATTCTGATACAGGGGAATACCCTGAAATTAGTGATGGAGATTTTCAGATTGATGAGAAATCCAAAAAAATAATTTTTACAGAAAAGGGAATGACTAAAATAGAAGAAATACTTATTCAGGCTGGAATAATCTCCGACTCTCTCTATAAAGATGAAAATTTTGAATTTGTTCACTACTTTACACAGGCAATGAAGGCTCATCACCTATTTCAGATTGATGTAGATTATGTTGTTCAAAATGGTATAGTTGAAATTGTTGATGAATTTACAGGAAGAATCCTTCATGGTAGAAGATATTCTGAAGGTCTTCACCAGGCTATTGAAGCTAAAGAAGGCATTCGAATAGCAAAAAGAAATAGAACTCTTGCTACAATTACTTTTCAGAATTTTTTCCGAATGTATACAAAAATTTCCGGTATGACAGGTACAGCAGATACAGAAGCTAAGGAATTTGGGAAAATATACAACCTTGATGTTGTGGTCATACCAACAAACAGACCTCTTGCCAGAGTTGATAATAATGATGTCATATATCTTACAGAAGAATTTAAATACAATGCAATATGTGATGAAATAGAGGTACAATTTAAAAGAGGACAACCTGTACTTGTAGGAACAGTATCTATTGAAAAATCAGAACACATTTCTAAACTCCTCTCCAAAAGAGGTATTAGACACGAAGTTCTTAATGCTAAAAATCACGAAAGAGAAGCTCATATTATTTCTGAAGCAGGTGCAAAAGGTTCAATTACAATTGCAACTAATATGGCAGGAAGAGGAACAGATATTAAGCTTGGCGGTAATCCTGATTTTAGAGCAAGAAAAAAATGTGGAACAAAAGCCACAAACGAAGAGTTTAAAATTGCATATGACCAGGAATATAGCAACTGGAAAAAAGACTACGAAGAGGTTAAGGATCTTGGTGGCCTCTATATACTAGGAACGGAAAGACATGAATCCAGGCGTATTGACAATCAGCTTAGAGGACGTTCAGGAAGACAGGGAGATCCGGGTACTTCCAGATTCTTTCTTTCCCTTGATGATGAGCTCATGCGCTTATTTGCCAGGGACAGCCTTAGATCATTGATGTCCAGAGCTGGAATGAATACTGGAGAACCTCTACATCATTCACTTATCAATAAAGCAATCGAAAGAGCTCAAAATAGAGTTGAAGAGAGAAATTATGAAATAAGAAAGCATCTACTGGAATATGATGATGTTTTAAATGAACAAAGATCATTTATATATGATCAGAGAAATAATATTCTTAGTGATAATGAACTCTTTCAACGAATTACTACAACTAATCTCGAACTTGTACAGGAAATCGTATCTGCCAATTATGTCAATAATGATAATTCAAGTATTACTGCATCTGCATTAAACTCCGATCTAAGAGAATCATTTCTATACTCTGAAGAGTTTACCCAAACCCATCTGAAAGAGTTTGGAAAAGAAAAATTGATTACACATGTTTGTGAAACTATGGAATTTGAACTGAAGGAAAAAATTAAAAGAGTAGGTGAAAAACAGTTTAATGATTTTATTAAATATCAGTATTTAAAAAATATAGATAGTAGATGGCAGGATCATCTGGAATCATTGGAAGAGCTGCGCGAAGCTGTATATCTTAGAACTTATGCACAAAAAAACCCTCTTTTGGAATACAAACTTGAAGGATTTGATATTTTTGATAAGCTTCTATATGAAATTAAAACAAATATTGCAAAAACAATTTCAAAAGTCCAAATATCTGAAGCTCCTGCTGAAAAATACAGGGCATCAGGAATTAATAGAGCCACTGAAACTCATAGCGGATTAAGCCAGTTTGGAAGCGGGCAAAAATCAACAGGAAACACTGCATCCGCTCCTGAAAAAACCCAGGTAAAAAGAACAACACCAAAGGTTGGCAGAAATGATCCCTGCCCTTGTGGAAGTGGAAAAAAATATAAGCATTGTCATGGAAGATAGTCTACCTATACAAATAGCCTCTTAAAGGATCTACAGGCACATTATTTTTGTATAGTGAAAAGTGAAGATGCGATCCTGTACTTCTTCCGGAAGTACCCATCTCACCTATTTTCTGCCCCTGGCTTATTCTCTGTCCATTTCTTACCAGGATTTTACTTAAATGCCCATAAAGAGACTGAAAACCCCGTTCATGTCTTATAACAATATAGTTTCCATACCCTAAAGGTTGATCACCAATGACTATAACAGTCCCGGACATAGTAGCTTTTACACTGGTTCCAACCCTATTTGCAAGATCAACACCATAATGCATTCTTCTAACACCAGTGAATGGATCCGACCTATACCCAAAAGGAGAACTCAGTCTTCCTGAAGTAGGATAAAGAAACAAAGTACCTGTTGCTTTTTTATAATCATAATCGCTTATTTTTGCACCAGGGATAAACAGACGGTCCCCTTCTGATATTACTTCTGATTCAAGATCATTTGCATCCAGAATATTATTTAGAGGAATTCTATGATCTAAAGCTATAGTTTCCAGGGAATCTCCTTTTTTTACTACATAAGGGAGACCATCAGTATCAGGTATTTTTATATTGGCTCCTACCCAAATTCGACGTACATCCTCTATTTTATTGTAACTAATAAGGGTACCGACATTAATATTATATGCTTTTGATATTTCAGAAAGGGTATCCCCCTCCTTAATCTGGTAATCGACTGAAGTTACAGTTGAAACAATCACTCCCTCTTGAATGTAAGGAAGGCCGGAACCCATCCCGGAAAATTCAGAAGAGGCATACTCCAGCATAGAGCTGTTAATTACAAGATTGTCTTCCTGGAATAAAAAGACATCATCTCTTAAAATTCTATGATCAATAAATTCCATGATAGAAAAAATAAGTGCAGCAGAAATTAATAAAGCCGAGAAGGAAACCAATACTTTCCCTCTAATATCCATTCGAATAATAGCCTTATAAGTTTTTAAAATAAATTTATTAGTTTTTATTAGTTCCATAAATTTGTTTTTTTGGAGTTTAACCCTTTTTCGATCACTAATGTGTTGTCTTGTGTTTAAGTTTATCATAATGTATTCTATATATCGACAATTATTAATCATCATATTACTATAAATGAATATAAAATTACAGAGGGTTTAATGCCGGCCAAGATTAGTCGATTTACTGTTTTTTCAATTGTTACATTGATTTTTGTTCTACTGATTATATGGAAATATGTAGATATAATGCTTATCTCTCCTACACCAGCTTCCAGAGTAAGAGGACCGGCTCAAATAGTGGAAAGAGGTCCCATACTGGATCGAAATGGAAGGATTCTGGCAATACAAACACAGATGGATTCTGTTACAGCATGGATGCCCAATATTATTGATAAAACTAATACTTCAAAATTACTTTCAGACATATTAAACATGGATTTGGAACTTATCCAAAATAAATTTGAAAATTACACTGGTTTCGTATATATAAAACGAAAAATATCTCCAACAGAAAGTAAGGGTATAGAAAAATTAATATCTGAGGGTAAATTAGCTGGAATTTCTCTTGAACCGGAATACGGAAGAAATTATCCGGAACAAAATCTTACGTCCCACCTTAGTGGTTTTACTGGTATTGATAATATTGGTCTTGATGGAATTGAACTTAGTTATAATGAAACACTTTCTCCAAAAGCTAATTCTGTTGATGAAGTTATATATGGGAATCAGCTTTTTCTTACTATAGATCTTAATATTCAATATTTTTCCAGGAAGCTTGCGGAAAAAACTTACACTGAATATAAAGCTGATTCAGTAATGATACTCGTCATGGATGCAAAAAATGGGGATTTCCTAAGCTGGGTCTCCATTCCCGACTACAACCCAAATACCTTTGGCCAGGCAAGCTTTAAAGAAAAGAACAACCTTCCTGTTACCTATGCTTATGAACCAGGTTCGGTGTTTAAAGTTTTCAGTCTGGCATCAGAAATGGAAATAGGGGGAATAAGTGCTAATACTCATTTTTTCTGCAATGGTCATTATGAACATCAATTTCCTGATGAATTAGTTAGAATTAATGATTTGGGAGTGCATGGGGATGTAAGTATTGCAGATATTATTAAGTATTCCTGTAATTCCGGAGCTGCTTATGCTTCAGATACAGTTTCTAAAGACAATTTTTATAATAAGATTAATTCCTTTGGTTTTAACAGCAGAACAGGGTTGCCATTCCCTGGAGAAACTACCGGTATATTAAACAAACCGGAAAACTGGTCAGGTAGGTCAAAACCAACTATTGCAATTGGCCAGGAAATTTCTGTATCAGCAGTACAAATAATTACAGCAGCCACTGTTCTTACAAATAATGGAACTCTCCTTGAACCTCATATTATTGATAAAATAGTCTCCCCTGAAGGGAAACTGATAAAAGATTTCAAGAGAGAACCAGTCAGACATGTAATAAAACCAGAAATTGCCAACTCCATACTTTTAATGATGGAAACAGCTACTGAAACTGGAGGAACTGCACATAGAGCTGCAATTGAAGGTTTAAGAATCTCTGCAAAAACAGGAACAGCCCAAAAAATTGATCCAAAAAGCGGAAAATATTCCGGTAACTCGTTTATAGCTTCTACACTTGCAATTTTTCCTACAGAGAATCCTCAGATAATTATGTATATCGTTATGGATACTCCAAAAGGAGATGAATTCTACGGTGGACGCATTGTAACACCAATAATAAAAGAACTGACAGAAGAACTGGTAAGATATATGGATATACCTATAGATACTGAAAATGTTATTGAACATTCCGGAGTTATAGAAATAAACAGATCAGAACCGCTCGTTCCAGGAAAATATATGCCAAATCTTCTTGGTTTATCAAAACGGGAAATTCTACCACTGATATCTATTCCTGATATTTCTGTTCAAATTACTGGTGAAGGTTGGGTTATAAGCCAGGATCCTGCCCCTGATACCGAAATTACAAATGGGATGGTAATTAAGTTGGAATTAGAGTGAGTTTTCTGGAAGAAAATATTAAGTTGTTATGTAAAAAGTATCCTGATTTTAAAACTGATGTTTTGAATAAATACAAAAAAAACGGGGATTTAATTCTTTCTGAAAGTAAATCAGGTCTGCCTACTGCCTCTGTTAAAGGAAAGTTTATCCATTCCAACAGGGACCCAGCCAGAGAAGCAGAGAGATTGATTCGATTAGAAATTCCAGAAAATGTCCATTCCTGTATAGTAGAAGGGTTTGGTCTGGGTTATTACGTTGAAGCAATTCTAAAATTAAGGCCTGGTATTCCTATAATAATAGCAGAACCTTCTGCTGAAAGATTTATAACAGCTCTTGAAGCAAAAAATTACAAAACAACTTTCAATTCACCTGGGGTAAGCCTTTTAATTGGTAACAGCAGTGAGTCAATAAGACATCTTCTTCCAGGGCTTCCAAAGGGAAGTATTCAAATATTTAAACATAGAGCAATTTATGAACTAAATACTGAATATTTCAGGGAAGTTAATAAACTTATTCAGCATTTTGTTTCCAGAAGAGAAGTAAATACAGCTACACTTAAAAAATTCGGGGAACTTTGGGTAAGAAACCTAATAAGTAATTTAGATCTTCTTCCTGAGGCAGAAAATGTAGGAGTTTTATCAGGGCATTTTAAAAATCTNCCAGTACTTCTTCTTGCAGCTGGTCCTTCTCTGGATAGTATTCTTCCTCACCTTGATAAACTGCAAAAAAGGTTCATTATTATTGCTGTAGATACATCCGCTTCAGTGCTTATAAATGCAGGCTGTACTCCCGATTTCATAGTAGTTGTTGATCCTCAATACTGGAATACACGTCATCTTGATAGAATAGACTTAAGTAGAACTATATTAATTTCAGAATCGTCAACCCACCCTGGAATATTCAAAAAAAATCACAGTAAATTATTTTTTTGCGGTTCACTTTTCCCTCTCGGTGTTTTTATGGAAAAGTACAGTGGTTACAAAAAACGATTAGCTGCAGGAGGATCTGTAGCTACTACAGCATGGGATTTCTGTCGATTAATTAGTAATGGACATCTATACTGCGGAGGCCTTGATCTGGGATTTCCAGATAATAAAACCCATTTCCATGGAAGTTTTTTTGAAGAAAAAGTGCATACAAATACTTTCCGGTTAACTCCTCCAGAAAATTTTGCCTACAATTATATAACAAGCGGAAATACTGTTCCGGGGGAGAATAATAAGGGGACAAAAACACTTACAGATCAGCGTTTAAGTATATATATCAAGTGGTTTGAAGAACAGATTAGTATTAATAAGGTAAGAGATATATGGAATTTATCTCCTTTGGGTATAAAAATTGAAGGAATGCCCTTCAAAGACCTGAAGGTATTATTAAAATATCCTGAAATAAGAAGTGAAATAGATAGAAAAAAAGCCACTATTAAACTCATCTCAGACAATAACAGGAAAGATATTAGAGGAGAAGTAAAAAAAGGAGTAACTATTCTTGAAAAAGAGTTCAACAGACTTCTATCTCTGTCAAATAACGCATTGAAACTTATTTCCAGATATAAAAATACTAAAAAAGATAAGCTATCTGTTAATAATATAATAAAAAATTTGGATACCATTGATAAACAAATTATTGAATCTGAATCAAGTCAAATAAGCTCATTTTTACTACAGCCTATTATAAATGAAATTGCAGAAAAAGAGAAAGCTAAAACATTTGATACAGAAATTGATAATTCAGAAGAGCTTTACCTGAAAATTAAAGATGCTGCATATTTCCATAAAAAGCTTATTCTCTCTTATATTAAAAACAACCAAAACCTACACTAATAAACACTCAAGATTTACCGGATATATCCGAAACTCTACATAAGGGCATTGAATTATGTCCCCAATTAGATTTAACGGTATGCTTACCTACGTCCAGGCATACCGTTTTTTTATGTTTAAATGCTTACCCTGTAACGATTTATTTAACGTGTATCCAAATTTGTAGCCAATTCAATTGCCTTATACGGCTTCTGATGATATACTCTATTTAGAGAGGTCAGGAATTAGATTATGCCAAGGTATAAGGAACCCTTCACTTTATATACAAGAACCAACGCTTCTGGGAAGGAAGTTTACTACTACCGAACTTACGATGAGAATGGAAAACGCACTACAGGGAGATCAACGGGACTCATTTCCAAACCAGCTGCAAAGCTGTTCTGCATGAACCTCTTCAAGGAAGGAAAGCTGGTTCCCAAACAGACCGAGACTTTTGCCGACTTCAGTGAAGATTTCTGGGTATGGGACAAATGCACCTATATTCTGCGCTGCAACAACTTAAAGAAAGATAAGAAGTCGGTATCCAGGGAACATGCCCGGACAGAGAGAGGATACCTGGTCAACCACATTCAGCCCTACTTTGATAACAGGAAACTTACCTCTATTCGGAAAGAGGATATAGAGGACTTTATTATCTATCTGCGTAAGAATAAGCCCCTGGCCGCAGGATCGGTAAATCACATAATTAAGATAGTAAAGATAATGACTGCAGAAGCTCTCCGGAGAAAACTAATCTACGAAGATCCTTCCAAGGAGATCAGTTACATGGATGCAGATGAACAGGAACGTGGAATCCTTACACTGGATGAAGTTGCAAAATTACTCCACCCCAGTAATATGAACATATTTTGGGAAGGCTGTCCAGTTACCTATGCTATGAATGTTCTGGCAGCGGTTACCGGAATGAGACGAGGAGAACTACTGGGTTTACTGAATAAGAATGTTCATCCAGATCATATTCTTGTCTCCAAAAGCTTTGGTGCTATAACCGGAATTAAACATCGAACCAAAGGACTTGATGACCGTCACTCCCCTATCTCCCCGGATGTTTATAAACTGCTACAGCAAGTTATGGAGGGTGGACCGGAAGGATATACCTTCTCATTTCATAATGGCAGTAAGCATTACCCTGAAAACAAGATACTACCCTACTTTAAATCTGCTCTGAAGAGAATGGGGATTTCAGAAGAAGAGAGGAAGGAAAGGAATATTGTCTTCCACAGCTGGCGGCATACCTTCAATACTATTCTACTATTAAAGAAGATTACTGTACCAAAGATCCAGGCAGTAGTTGGTCACAAGGACAACCGTATGACCGACAACTACTCCCACTTCCAACTGCAGGACTTTAACGATGTGCTGGATGTGCAAGCGGAGATCTTTCAAGGAGAGCTTTCATGAGACCGGTATTAGAATCTAAACTTGCAAGTATTCAACAGGAATATAAAGAGCTCTCCACTCCAAGAGAAAGGTTTGAGTTTCTCAATCTAACAATTGGGCGGATGGATCAACAGAACAAAGAAGATTGGAGTCTGTTCCGTACTCAGGTTAAGGATGGGGAATTAAATGTTGATCCATCTCAGTTGCAGTTGGATCTGGAAGAGAATGAACTTGCCATAGGCAGGATTCAGCTATGGCTTATGGAAGAGATGGCTAATACTCCTGATCAGAAAGAATTGTCTCCTACTAATATAGAGGGGGATTCTGTTTCTGAGCCTCAAACAAAGATTGAACCTGTCGTAGAGCCCCAG
>JGI24023J19991_10000817_pt1 | contig 24558 bp, 27 predicted proteins | sample Cruoilmetagenom1_FD_19991 | JGI IMG/M metagenome (IMG submission 19991) | reverse complement strand
TTACAATATCCTCTCCGCACTATCATCTATGATATACTTCATATTAATCTTACAATATTGATATAATTATGCAAAATGGACTCACCTACCTAAACTCTCTTGGTCTTCACAAGGTAAAACCCGGACTCGGCCGTATAAAAGAGTTACTCACATCACTCGGGAGTCCTGAAGATAAAATTCCCTCAATTATTATTGCAGGGACCAACGGAAAAGGCTCCGTAGCATCGGCCATATCATCAGTTTTATCAACACAGGGCTACAAAGTCGGGCTATATACCTCGCCTCATTTTGTTGATATCACGGAAAGAATTAAAATAAACGATGTTCAAATCCCTCACTCGGATTTATCCTCAATAATACTCGAGATAAAAGAAGCCGCTGAGCAATCTCTTTTAGAGACACCTAGTTATTTTGAAGCAATAACGGCTGCTGCATTTGTATATTTCGCGAGGGAAAAAGTTGGTTTCAACGTGCTGGAAGTAGGGATGGGCGGAAGATGGGACGCAACCAATGTGATAACACCTCTGGCAGCGGTTATAACAAATATCTCAAAAGACCACAGTGAATATTTAGGAGAGAAGATAGGTGATATTGCCGCTGAAAAGGCCTGCATAATAAAATCTAGAACCCCTGTTATAACGGCAGCGGCAAATGATGCACTGGGGGTAATTAAGCGTGTGGCTAACAAAAACTCCTCTCCCCTTTCAGTGTACGGAAGGGAATTTAATACAGAGGGAGAAAATACGGATAACTTCAATTATAAAGGCCCCTCCTGGGAGCTTAGAAATCTTAAATCAAACCTAAAGGGTCATTATCAACTAGAGAACCTCTCTTTAGCTATCGCGGCTTTAGAAACAATTCAAAACAAACACAATATAACAATAGAAGAAAAATCCCTTAGAGAGGGCCTGTCCAGCATAAAGTGGGAGGGCAGATTTGAAGTTATCAATGAGATACTCCCTCTAATTTTAGACAGCGCTCATAATCCCGGAGCCGCAAAATCACTGGTAGGATCAATTAAAGACAGCTATCCCGACACAAAGTTTACATTCCTAATAGGTATGCTGGAGGAGAAGGGTCATAAACAGTTTATAGAAGAGATTTCTTTAATTGCAGAAAAGCTCATAATTACGAAAGTGCCGTCTGAAAGAACAGCGGACCCTAAACAACTCGCATTAACAGCACAAAAATATATAGAAGAAATTGAGATAATCGATGACTATAAAAACGCATACGAAGTAATTTTGAATTTAGATAAGCCCTCNTGTATTACAGGCTCGCTTTATCTAATAGGNGCAATTAAGAAACCCACCAANTAGCTCGTCNGCCGTATCTGTCTTGAAAAACGGGGTATGCTATACTAGCATTAAAATTTTGGGAGGCAATATTAGATGGCCAAAGTCGGCATCGTGCTTGATAAACTCTACGTAGACCATGATAACGGAATGGGTCATCCTGAATCACAGGAAAGAATCCTGGCAATCGTGGACATGCTTAAGTTTACCAATCTATTTGATGAAGTAGTCCGAATTGAACCAAGAGACGCGACTAAAGAGGAAATAACTCTGGTTCATACCCCTGAGCATTATGAGAAGATAGCCTCTACAAAAGGCAAACCTAAGGTGTTTTTAGACGCCGACACATCTACTTGCGCTGTATCCTTTGATGCGGCGCTGAGAGCGGCGGGTGGAATGATTTCCGCAATTGACAGTGTGCTGAGTAAAGAAGTGGACAGAGCTTTTCCCCTGGTACGCCCTCCGGGACATCATGCCGAGGCAGACCGCGCGATGGGCTTTTGTCTATTTAATAACGTAGCTGTAGGGGCGGCTTATTTAACAAAAGTAAGGGGATTGGACCGCGTCCTTGTTATAGACTGGGACATACACCACGGCAACGGTACGCAGCACATTTTTTACGATAAATCCGAGGTCCTTTATTTCTCAACTCATCAGTATCCATTTTATCCTGGCACAGGCGCAGCAAAAGAAGTAGGTACTGGAGAGGGTGCGGGGTATACAGTTAACGTTCCTATGCAGCCCGGGATGGGAGACAATGAATTCATCAAAATATTTCAAGAGATTTTAAGCCCCATTATAGAGCAGTATAAGCCCGAGTTCATATTAGTATCCGCAGGATTCGATATCTTTTTTGAAGACCCGCTTGGNGGAATGAAGGTAACCCCCGAAGGCTTTGCCAAATTGACAAGGCTGCTCACCGACGCAGCCGACAAAATCTGTGANGGGAAAATCGTATTCCTGCTTGAGGGNGGATACAACCTGGATGGTCTTTGGATTTCAACCAAAGAAGTCATTGAAGAACTGTTGGACAAAAAAAAGACTGAGTACANACTTGGTNTTTCTGAGACAAAAGTGGATTCTTTAATTGANAATATAAAAAAAATATATTCTGATTACTGGGAGTTTTGAGCTTTTTTCTTCTCTTTTCTGTAATCNCTTCCCTGNAGATATAGAAACTCACACATCTCATGAAGCCTGGAGGCAATACGCTCCCCTACCCTCACTTCTAGAATCTCCTGTTTATCGCCAATTTCCTTGGCAAGATCATATGTCACATAATTGGTTGTTATTAGGGTCTTTTTAGATGCGTTATAACGCTTTGAGATAAGCTGATCTAATATATTTAACTCCCACTCATTACTTCTTCCTTTACCAAGCTCGTCTATTACAAGAACGTCTGTTTCTATAAGCGGCAGGATTACGGCATTCTCTGGAGTCCCTTCCGAATAGGCCTGCTTGAGCTCTGAAAGCAAATAGAAGAAATCTTTGAACATACATTTAACGCCGTGTTTAAGAGTAAGCTCGGATATTGTCCCTACGGCTAGATGCGTTTTTCCAAGCCCGGAAGGCCCCATTAGTAAAAACCCGTCTTTAGTAGGGTACTTCTTTACAAATTCCTCTTTCGCGTATTTAAGCGCCCTTTGAAGCGAGGAATTCATCCTTGTAAGCTCAAGGCCGGCGTCTACCTGTATAACATGGGAATATTTGGCGGGTATCTGGGCAATGTTGTAGAGCTTTACGTTTCTTCTAATGACACCGCATGAATGACAGGGAGCGATATAAGAATATCCATTCTTCTTTTCAGAAAGAATGTTTCCAGAGCCTCCGCAGTGAGGACATTTTTTAATACAGTCACAAAGACCAGCCCTGGCATTACTGCCCGAATCATCTATTACATACCCGGACCAATTACACTCATCGCAACCAGCTTGCGGTACTTTTTTAGCCACTATATTCCTCCGCGCTGGACAAAAAACCCTTTAAGTTGTACTTCTTGCTTAAAATTTCATTACGAAAAGAAATTAGGCTTTCCTCAAGGGCGGTCTTGGTCATATGACGAGCTCTACTTCCTAACAGGCTCTGGGCTTCAAGAGTAATCCCCTCTCTCTCTGCTTGAGGAAGATTACCAAAGAACTCTTCGAGACTCTCCTCTTCTATTTTAGCGCTTTGACTTAAAACATTATTACCACTAATGTCGATTGACGCCAATAACTTTTCCTTCATATTCATATAGTAGCTTTTAGTAAGACTATCATTATTAGATTTTATGTGATTATTAAGCCTCTCAACAACTATATCTATACCACTCTCATCATCTAAAGATTCTGTCCTATTTAGATTCTTCCCGATAACAGGTCGAAACTCATTTATTGAGTTTTCTATACATTGTGCACAATGTTTAAGGGTCCTTACCGATTTGGGTCCTTGTCCGTCTCTTGATTTTGCTTCTGAAAAAGCGCGGTTGATACCCTTGAAAACTACTTCTTTCGGGATCTCTTTGTTTTTCCAGTCCAGTATGAGGCCATAGTCCATTGAGGACAGCATTATCCCCTCGCCCGCTAATGAAAGAAAGTACGTCTCTATCTCTTTTACGTAATTAGAATTGTTCTCCATTGGGATTTACTTATTCTAAACCAATTTTATTAAATTCCAAAAAGGGGATCTCATCGAAAGAATACTTAAGTGAATACGGGCTTAAGAAGACTCAATTTCACTTCTCATTTGAGAGATTGTCTCGGCATAATCGGGAGTACCAAAAATGCCTGAACCTGAGACTATCACATCTGCGCCTGCATCAGCTACCAGTCTTATATTGTCCAGCTTGATACCGCCGTCTACCTCAATTAGAGGTTTATGCTCAGAGCCGTCGATGATCTCTCTTAGTCTTTTAACTTTCGGCACCATGGATCGTATGAATTTCTGACCGGGGAACCCAGGCTCAACAGTCATAACCAGAATCATGTCTAAATAGTCAAAAACCTCTTCCAGAACAGTGAGCGGCGTAGTAGGGTTAAGGGCAAGTCCGACGGAGACTCCTCTGGCTTTTATTCTCGACATTGTACTATAAAGGAGCTTGCAGGTTTCATATTGTATTGTAATCCCCTGGACTGCATCCCCGCCCGCGTCAATAAACTTTTCAGCAAAATAATCCGGATTCTCTATCATAAGGTGAATATCCATTGGTGGAGGATCAACCCTACCAAGGGCTTCCACAACCGGTATGCCCAGGCTAATATTAGGAACAAAATGTCCGTCCATAACATCAACATGTATCCAGTCAGCTCCTGCCTTTTTGATTGAGTTAACCTCCTCTCCCAGTCTGGCAAAATCTGAGGAGAGTATAGAGGGTGCTAATAATTTTTTCATATTTTCGTCCTTTATTCCGGCATTCCGGGAAATTTACGAGAAACTTGTTGACTTGTGGCTACGGATTATACCAGCAAAAAATATTCGGGGGAAATTAGTAGTAGAAAAACGTCGGTTGTAAAATTAACATTTGGAAATGATCACGTATACTTAGCGGGAGAGAAACGAAAGGTGATACGGGCAGTTGCAGAATTCTTGACAGCAACATTAAAACAATTTACCATAGACGACTTTATTAACTAACTCAAGCTTTACGAAAAGGACTAATATCATGTCTCTTAAAAACTTTATTTTTACATCAGAATCAGTAACAGAAGGACATCCTGACAAGATGGCGGATCAGATTTCTGACGCCATCCTAGACGCCATGTTAGCGCAGGACATACATAGTAGAGTAGCATGTGAGACTCTTATTACTACAGGGCTAACCGTAGTCGCGGGCGAAATAACTTCAAACGCGACAGTAGATATATCAGGAGTAGTAAGAAGTAAAATTGCTGAAATAGGTTATACGGATAGCGCGATGGGCTATGACGCTCATACGTGCGGCGTACTTGTTGCAATTGACAAACAGTCCGGTGATATTGCGATGGGTGTGGACTCTGGAGAGTCAAAAGAGCAAGGGGCCGGGGATCAGGGACTTATGTTTGGTTATGCCACGGATGAGACACCGGAGCTTATGCCCTCCCCTATTATATATGCTCACAAGCTAACAGGCTGTCTGAGGTTAGAAGAGAAGGCATTATGCCGTATCTCCGACCTGACGGCAAATCACAGGTAACAGTTAGATATGAAAACAATATTCCGGTTGCAATCGATGCAATTGTAGTTTCCTCTCAACATTCAGATGATGTGGACACCAAAACAATCTATGATGACACTGTTGAACACGTAATTAAGCCCTGCATCAGTGAAGAACTAATAACCAAAGATACGAAGATTCATGTAAACCCGACCGGACGTTTTGTAACAGGCGGACCCCAGGGTGACGCCGGACTTACGGGCAGAAAGATAATTGTTGATACATACGGCGGATGGGCAAGACACGGAGGAGGAGCATTCTCCGGGAAAGACCCTTCTAAAGTAGATAGAAGCGCCGCATACATGGCGCGCTATGTCGCTAAAAATATTGTAGCTGCCGGTCTGGCAAAAGAATGCGAAGTGCAGCTGGCATACGCTATAGGAGTAGCTGAGCCGGTCTCAGTACTGGTAGAAACATACGGAAGCAACAATATAGATGAAGGAAAAATTGCGACAGCAATAAAAGAAGTTTTTGATTTAACCCCTTCAGGGATTATCAAATCCCTAGAGCTTTTAAAACCTATTTATCAGCAGACTGCCTCATACGGTCATTTTGGACGATCTGGTGATGCATTTACATGGGAAAGAATCGACAGAGTAAATGACCTTAAAAAAGCAGTTGGATAAACACTAAACATAGTCTTATTTTTAGAAAATATACGGAGGCAATAATGAAATACGATGTAAAAGATTTAGCACTAGCAAAGGAAGGGAAGTTAAGAGTAGAATGGGCGACACAGGAAATGCCGGTGCTCGGTCTAATTAAAGAGAGGTTCAAAAAACAAAAACCCTTAAAGGGCATAACAATAGCCGCATGCCTGCATGTAACTACAGAAACTGCTCAGCTTGCAATAACATTAAAAGAAGGCGGCGCGACAGTTGCACTCTGCGCATCAAATCCTCTTAGCACACAAGACGATGTCGCTGCTTACCTCGTAAAAGACCATAAGATTTCGGTTTTTGCCATAAAAGGCGAGAACACGAAGACCTATTACAATCACATTAACAGCGCAATTGACATGTCCCCACATATAACAATGGACGACGGTGCGGACGTGGTTTCAATCCTGCATAAAAGCAGAAAAGAGAAAATTGCCGGGTTATTAGGTGGAACGGAAGAAACTACTACCGGTGTTATACGCTTAAGAGCTATGGCTGAAAACGGAGTATTAGAATATCCGATAGTCGCGGTTAATGATGCTAATACCAAGCATTTCTTTGACAACAGATACGGCACAGGGCAGAGCACTCTTGATGGAATAATCAGGGCTACAAACAGATTAATCTCCGGAACAACTTTTGTAGTTTGCGGATACGGATGGTGTGGAAAAGGACTTGCCATGAGAGCAAGGGGGCTTGGCGCAAATGTTGTTGTAACCGAAATTGACGACCTTGCGGCACTTGAGGCGGTAATGGATGGATTTAGAGTTATGCCAATAGCTGAGGCTGCAAAAATCGGAGACTTCTTCTGTACGGTTACCGGAAATATAAGCGTAATCAGGAAAGAACACTTCAAGAATATGAAGGACGGAGCTATTATTTCTAACTCAGGCCATTTTAACGTTGAGCTTGATTTAGACGGTCTAAAATCTATATCAAAGAAAAAACGTCAGATAAGAGAATACGTAGAGGAATACACCCTTAAAAACGGAAAGAAGCTAAACGTTCTAGGAAACGGAAGGTTGATAAACCTCGCAGCGGCGGAAGGACATCCTTCCAGTGTTATGGATATGAGTTTCGCTAATCAGGCCCTTTGCGCTGAATACGTAGTTAAGAATGCTAAAAAGCTTGAGAACAGGGTTTATAATGTACCTGAGGCGGTAGATCAGGGAGTTGCCAGAATGAAGCTTAAGGCAAAAGGCATTAACATAGATAAATTAACCCCTGAGCAGAAGAAGTACTTAAACTCTTGGGAAATCGGAACTTAATGGTCTATACTAAATAGAATATGGACCAACTTCTAGACTCTTTTCTATCCTACCTTGCAGTAGAGAAGGGTCTATCTAAAAATACGCTTGAGTCTTACGGAAGGGATGTCAGGAAATTTGTCCTGTATCTACAAGAGAGCAAAATCACCTCTGTTCAGGACATAAGGTATGAGAACATACTTGACTTCCTTTCTCATTTTAAAAAACAGGGTTTTAGCGATACTACTACAGTTCGATGCATTGTATCCATAAAACAGTTTTTTAAATACCTGCTCTTAGAAAAAATCATAAAAGAAGACCCGACCTCTCAGATACGTACGCCCAGGATGAAAAAGAGTATTCCGGGCGTCATTTCTCTTGAGGAAGTTGAGAGGATATTAGCATCTCCCGGGGAATCCACTCCCGAAGGGATTAGAGATTCCGCCATGTTAGAAGTTCTGTACGCAACAGGAATAAGAGTGTCTGAGCTTATCGGACTAAAACTAAATGATGTTAATTTTGAGATGGGATTTATTATTGTCTACGGTAAGGGATCAAAGGAAAGAATTGTCCCCATGGGTGAGAAAGCGCAGGAAAAACTAAAATCCTATATGGAGCGCTCAAGACCTGTACTGCTTAAAACTAGAGAATCAAAAGCACTATTTGTCACCAGACGCGGGAAAGCAATGACCCGGCAGGGCTTTTGGAAATTAATAAAGACACACGCCTTAAGCGCCGGCATAGCAAAGAATATTAGCCCTCACACCCTAAGACACTCCTTTGCGACTCACCTGCTTGAGCGTGGAGCTGACCTTCGATCAATCCAGATAATGCTGGGTCACTCCGATATATCTACTACGCAAATATACACACATGTGGAAAGTGAGCGACTTAAGGAAATTCACAAAAAATATCATCCCAGATCGTAAATCTCTATTAAATCGAGTATATTATCAACCTAAATAAAATAGAAACATAAACCGAATGAACCTCGACTTCCTAAATCATATCAATTTTCAACTTATAATTATACAGGCCCCTGTAATCCTGCTATCTCTTACTATCCANGAGTATTTTCACGGATGGACCGCAAANAAACTAGGCGACCCTACTGCTAAGCTAAGAGGNAGACTAACGTTAAACCCTATAGCGCATCTTGACGTTTTAGGCACAATAATGATGTTTCTAGTTGGATTCGGCTGGGCAAAACCCGTACCTATTAACCCCATGAACTTCAAAGATCCTAAAAAGGGAACATTGCTCGTTGCGATAGCGGGACCGCTTTCAAACCTTGCTACGGCAATTGTCGCGGGCATTATTTTGCGCCCTCTAATCCCAAAGGTCTTAACAGGGGAGATTGCGCCCGGCAGCCTGGAATCCATATTTGTTATAATCCTTATTCTGGCCATAATATACGGAATAGCGCTTGCGATATTTAACCTGATACCAATCCCACCTCTGGACGGCTCCCGCGTCCTATATGCTGTATTGCCGGACAAACATCTCTATTCATACAGCAGGTTTGAGCCATACGGGGTTATCTTTCTATTTGGGGTGTTTATTTTTGGCGAGGGTGTTTTCAGATATCTACTCTATCCCGTCTCATATATATCAGTAATATTTTCAGGCTATAGTTATGGAACCCTTACAAATATAATGGGACTACTGCTAGGATGACAGATTTAAACAAAGAGCCTGAACAAATTCAGAATCCCGAACCCTGCTTGGTTAAAGTCCAGCTGTTCGAGGGGCCGCTTGATTTACTGCTCCATTTAATTAAAAAAAACGAAGTAGACATATACGACATACCCATTGCTAAAATAACTGAGCAATACATTGAATATTTAGAGCTTATGAAGGTATTAAATCTTCAATTTGCCGGAGAATACCTTGTAATCGCAGCTGAGCTAAGTCTTGTTAAATCTAAAATGCTTCTTCCTAAACCTGTTATGGAAGAAGAGGAAGAAGACCCAAGGGCCGAGCTTGTTAGAAGGCTAATTGAATATCAGATATACAAAGACGCAGCAACCGACTTAATAGGAAAAGATGTTCTTGGAAGAGACGTATTCAAAAGAGAATATATTGAAACATCCGCCGAGCACGGTGAAGAAGTTGAGCTTGTACCCGTAGATCTATGGGCACTTATTGAGGCTTTTCGTGAATTTTATCAACGCAGAAGCTATCTCTGGGCGGAAGAGATCACATATGAAGCAGAATCTGTAACAATCGATGAAAAGATTGAATATGTACTTGAGCTGCTCAAAACTAAACAACAATTCAAGTTCGAAGAACTTTTTAATGACTGTTCGTCAAGACTTGATCTTGTGATAACCTTCTTGGCGTTACTAGAGTTAGCAAGAACCGACAACGTAGATGTTGTTCAGGATTCGCCGGATTCCCCAATCTTAATCGCATATTCAGGAGAAAACCAAATTGGATCTTTCTGATACAAAAAAAGCAATAGAGAGTATCATTTTCATATCAGATCAGCCCGTGACGGTTGATAAATTAACGCTCGCCTTCCCTGATATTGATCGCTCGCAGATAAGAAAATGTCTAAAAGAGCTTGTTTCAGATTGGGAAGAATTAAATAGAGGGTTTTTCTTAGCTGAGATTGCAGGAGGGTTTCAATTTAGAACCGACCCCAAACACAGTGAAGATATTTCTAATTATAACAAGAAGATTAAGAAGTTCCGCCTCAGTCGCGCGGCACTTGAAGTGATAGCGATAATAGCCTATAAACAGCCGGTAACAAGGGTTGAGATTGAAAGTATTCGAGGGGTGGATTCTTCAGGCGTAATTAATGTTCTTTTAGAAAGAAGGGTTATCGAAATTAAGGGTAGAAAAGAGGTTATTGGAAAACCTTTTCTTTATGGAACAACAACTGAATTTATGGAGATATTCGGACTCAAAAGCTTAAATGACCTCCCGACATTAAAAGAATTAGATGAAATAAGTCAGAATTTAGAACCAAGCATCACCCCCATAGCTGAGGAGTAATGCCCAAATGTCAGATATAGTTTGATTTATTACAGACCTACATGAACCCACAGAGAGCATTAGAAGAACTAAGCAAATATTTCCTAGATTCAGGGTTTAACCTCACTCTAAAAATTAATTCCGATCAGTACAATGGGGATTTCCATACAGCTGGAGAAAGGGAAGACATATTCTCTGAGGCAAAATCCATAGTTCTAGTTGGTTTTGCGGGCAAGGGTTTCTGGGGAGTTTTTAAAGATTATCTGGAGAAGAATCCGGAATTTGAAGATAGGAATATAGACCTGATTGACAACTATACTGTTCTTAAATTCAAAGAAGCCGGAGAAATATTAGATTCTCATAAGATTGATTATAAAACGGTATTCCCTTTTGGCGCAGACGCGACCCAGTTGAATTTCTTAAAACTGGGAGAACTATGCGGGGCCGGCGTCCCAAGTCTTCTTGGAATCCTTCTCAATCCTATCTATGGGCCATGGATCTCATTAAGAGGAGCTTTTATAACCAATCTTGAACTAGATGAACAGGATGGACCAATCTGTGGGTTCTCGCCCTGCCCTTGCTGTGACAAACCCTGTATATCCGCCTGTCCCGCAAATACTATATCTGTATCAGGCTGGGACTGGGAAGCGTGTATGAGATTTAGGATTAGCGATGAAACCTGTGCTACATCCTGCGCCTCTAGACGCGCCTGCCCCTATGGGAAAGCAGAGCAATATTCAGACGAACAACTTCTATATCATCACAAGTTCGTATTAAAAAGCGTAAAAAAGTATTTTAGAGACAATCCCTAATATAAGGAATAAGTCGTTTAGAACACGATCACAATAAAGACCTTTTTGAAAGAATTATAATTAAGAGCTTGACTCCTAATGACAAACTCAATCATAATGATTAAATAAAAAAACATCTTAGTGGAGGAATGTAGAATGAAAAAGTCTAAAGGGTTATTGTTTTTTGCTTTCGCATGCAGTTTGGCGGTATTAACTTCCTTATCTATAAATACAGATTCATTTGCCCAGCAATATCCGCCCGGCAACTATAAGGATAGTTGTACGGACCTATTAAAAATCGGCCATATGTTAGAAGCCAAATGCAGAAAACAAGACGGGACATGGATAAATACTGTTCTTTTTTATGGAAATTGTGATGGTCCAATACATAATAACAACGGACAATTAACGTGTAATCAAAGTGGTGGCGGCAACTGGCTCCCGCCTGGAAATTACAAACAAAGTTGTAGAAATATTAATGTAGAAGGAAACATTCTGCAGGCTCAGTGTCAGAGGGCTAACGGCTCTTGGAGATTTACGAGTTTGGATTATGAAGATTGTTACAACGATATTACAAACCAAAACGGGAGACTCCAGTGTGGACGCCGGCATCATCATAACATGCTTCCAAGTGGAAGCTACAAACAAAGCTGCAGAGATTTGAGCGTTAACGGTGATATCCTGAACGCTCAGTGTCAGAAGAGAAGCGGTGAGTGGCGGTGGTCTTCTATCGATTATGGCGATTGCTATGGCGATATCACAAATCGTAATGGAAGACTTGTATGTGAATAGCATTTAAGTCATAGATATTTGACTTTTTAAAGATTCAGTTTTTACTAGTATGTAATGCAGCTATTGCAATAGCGGCAATAGGAATCGGGGGCTTATAGCACCTTTCCTGTATTCGTATTCAGGAGTTCTAATCGAACAAAAAATGAGTGATTCAAAAGCCCAGAGCAAACCGCTGGTCGCCGTTGTAGGGCGTCCTAACGTCGGCAAATCGACCCTTTTCAACAGGTTTATAAGCGAAAGAAAAGCTATCGTTGAAGATATACCCGGGGTCACACGTGACCGCCTCTACGCAGACACCCAGTGGGATGGGAGGGAATTCAGCCTGGTTGACACAGGAGGATTTGATCCTGAAGGAGACGAACTCTACCCTTCATTAATCAAGAACCAGATCGATATTGCAATTCAGGAAGCAGATCTGATCTTATGCATACTGGACGGCAAAGAAGGGGTAATGCCCCATGATATAGATGTAATTAACCTCCTTAGAAAGGTCAAAAAGCCTGTAATATTCGCTATTAATAAAGTTGACCATAAGAAACATGAGAACACCGCTCTTGAATTTCACGGCCTCGGAATAGAAGAGTTTATTGTTATTTCAGCTCTGCAGGGCAGAAATGTAAACGAACTCCTTGATAAAATTGTAGAGCTTCTCCCAGAGCGTGAGCCAATAGAGGAACAAGTCGAAGAGGATATTATTAAAGTCGCAGTGCTCGGCAAACCCAACGTAGGAAAATCCACTTTAGTCAATCGATTTCTCGGAGAAGACCGATTGATCACAAGCCCTGTTCCCGGGACAACAAGAGACTCCATTGACACCTATATTACTAGAGACGAAAAAAAATATTTACTAATCGACACAGCCGGGATACGCAGGAAATCAAGGATAACCTTCTCTGTTGAGAAGCACAGCGTATTTAGAGCTGTCAGAGCAATGGAGAGAGCCGATATTGCACTTCTTATGATAGACGCCGAAGAAGGCCCAACGCATCAGGATGCCAGACTTGCCCGTTTAATCGCGGACAAAGGAAGGGGCTGCATAGTACTGCTAAACAAATGGGATCTAGTTCCAAGTGGAGTAGCGCAAACCCCTGGTATTGATGAAATCCTCAAAGAAGAGCTTATGGCTGTTGATTTTGCCCCGGTGCTTATTATTTCTGCCGTGACAGGAAGAGGGGTCCAGAAAATCTTTGATGAAATAGATAGAGTCTATAAAAACTTCTCCCAAAGAATACCAACAAAAAGACTTAACCATTTTCTCAAGAACATAGTAGATAAGACTCCGCCTCCGATATATAAGGGAAAAGAGATAAAGTTTTATTACATTTCCCAACCACTTACGGAGCAGCCTACATTTGTAATTTTTACAAACCGCATAAGTGGGGTCCCTGAGAATTACAAAAGGTTTTTAGAAAACAGATTAAGAGAAGAATTTGATCTGGAAGGAACACCAATCAAACTGGTGTTTAGATCAGATAGAGACAACGGATAGAAACTAAACCAAACCTAAGACCTCTAAAATATTTCTTTGGATATCCTTAGTACGCTCAATCGCCAGATAGTTAGAGACAACCCTTTTTCTGCCGGCAACGCCCATAGATCTCCTTAGTTCTGGATCTTGGACGAGCTTTAAAATCGCTTTCCCCATATTCTCAGGACTCCCCGAATCATCAAGAATACCCGTGACTCCGTCCTCAACAGATTCCACTATCCCGCCTGCCTTAAAGCCAATTACAGGAAGCTCAAACGCCATAGCCTCAATCACTGAGCGCGGAAAGGGATCAGGATAGTTTGAGGGGATAACGAATATATCAAAGTCCTTAAGACAGGCCCTCACCTCTTTCTTGTACCCTGTAAAAATAAAGTAATCATCTAGACCATTGTGACTAACAAGATTCTTTAAAAAGCTCAGGTGATCATCCTGAAAGAAATAAGGAGTATCGCCAACAATAACAAACCTCACATCTTTAGGGCCCTTGCCCAATTTATCAATTACCGTCTTAGCGGCATTAATAAATAAATCATAGCCCTTTCTAGGAACTATTCTTCCCGTACTTCCTACAATAATCGTGCTCTCCGCAATTCCGTACTGCGCTCTTAGCTCACCCTTGGTTGTCTCTGGGTTATAATCCTCAATATCCACTCCATTATGAATAACCCTTACTTTTTCTTCCACCTTATGAAAAGGGCTTGCAGTTGGACCTGACACGCAGATAATTCTACGAACAACGGGCAATCTCGAAAGTGTATCTATGATAGACCCAAGGAGTTTGGTTTGTTGAATATTTCTCACATGCCATATTACGGGGCACCAGTTAATAAGCCCAATTAGCGCGCCCACAACCTTTGCCTGAGTACCGTTACAATATATCACTTTTATATTATTTCTTCTAAGCAGGAGTGGAGAAGTGACAATCAAAGAGAGCATGTCCAAAATGTTAAGTAATACGGATACGAATTTTAGTAAACCATTATAATAGGCCGTAGCGCCGCTGCCCCCATCTTGCAGAAAGCTTTTTCCGAAACGAGGCCTTTTTAAATTTTCAGGGAATCTTTTATCAAGAATAATATTCTCATATATCCCTTCGGCTTTAAGCCGTTCCGAAAAAACCTCATCCTTGGGAATCAATACATATGGAGTAATCTTGGTTCTATCTAGGTACTTAAGAATATAGAAGAGGCTCTTTCCGGGGCCGCCGTCTCTAATTGAATGATTTATGAAAAGTACGTGTGGTAAGGTGTTCATTTATCGCACCGTGAGCTGATTTGGATTATGCAATGTACCATGACATTTTGAAATAGGCTAATCCTAAATATTTTATGCAAATTCAATAAGGGCTTAGGTATAATATATCTTACTAACTCTAGCAATTATCCTTCGGAGGAACAATGAACCTGGCAAACAAGAAATTTCTGCTTAGAATGGCATTTTCTATTTTCTTCATATCATTCTTAATAGTTGGCGGATGCGACGTTGAATTTGGGGGAACGGGTGGTGGCGGAGGCAGCGGTGGCAGCGGGGACATTGTTATTGAAGGTACCATTCTAAACGCTTCTGAGTTTGATGAGATTACCGTTAGCGCTCTCCAGGATAACGTCCGTCTAGATAAAACTACTACAGATACTCTGGGCAACTTTACATTACAGTTTCGGTCATCAAGCGGAATAGTTTCTTTAAAATTTGAATCAGATTCATTCGATGCGGAAAGACCGAACATTAGAGTCGTAGATAACAGTACTTCAATCATGGACATTACCCTGCAGCAAAGCCCTGTACTAATAACGATCGACCGCTGGCAGGTCTTTCAAGATACCCTATCTCTCTCGGGTACTACAGAGTTGGAATTCGTTGAAAGCATAGTAGAATTCAATATAGAAGCAAATGGTGGAAACTGTATATTTGCTACCGATAGCAGCATAATAACCTACAGGGTAAAGAGCATCAATATAACCGACTGTAGAGAAGGGATAAGAGCACAAGTTTCGGCATCTATTACTCTGGAAGCTGACGAAAGTATAGTGATATCAAGTGATCTAGATGCAATTTTAACCCTAGATGATTCACTGGTCGAAGTAGGACAGACCTCAAATCCTATAAACAACACTATTATAATAGAGTCGGCAAACCAATTTGGGATAAACGCTGCGGGCAATTCTATTGTAAATATCGATCCAGAAAATGAGTGTTCTATAAGTGGTGGAAGGGAGGCTGTTAATATCAACACTAACGCCAGTGTTGATACATCTAACTGCACACTCTCACTTTGATGGCATCACCTGGGAATAACACGTATAACTGTATTCCCCACTGCAAGGCTAGAAAAGGACAAGACAGATAAGCCAAGAACTACTTCTCTTCATCTAAGGAGTTCACCTTTTTCTCAAGCTCCCTCATCTTTTTCATCAAGAGCTCAACTTCGCTTGCTCTGTGCCCGGCTGAAGTTGCATACCCTTCTCCACTTTTAGAGTCATCTTTGATAGTAGAAGGATCTATGTCATCAGAATTTAAATTTTCAAAGTCCACGGGCAGGTTCAAGTCTGACGGATACCAACCCATCTGCCGCCACATGTTTATATTCTTTTTATAGTTATCTTTCACATAATTATAAGGCTGAAACATCATTAGGAAATAATTCTCGAAAAAATCCTTTGCGACTTTATTGCCGTATTTAATTAACATGTGCAAGAACGAAACAGGCAGTATATCCTCTTTGTTCTTTTCACTTTCAAGGATGACCTGAATCAAAATTACCTTTGAAATATCATCCCCGGATTGAGAATCAATTACCTTTATTTCGCTTCCCTCTCTGATAAGTAAAGCTATATCTTCAAGAGTGACGTATCTTTTATTAGTGGAATCATACAGCCTTCTATTACTATACTTTTTGATTGTAATTTGGTCATGTATTTGTTTTTGTTCTTTGGGCATTAGTATAATTATTCAAAGAAACTTTAGAGAGTCAAGAAATTGCGGCTCTATACTTGACAACTCACTTCAAACAAAGGATTATTTAATGTTTACTTGTGTAATTCATCTATGTTATAGGAGTCAAAGGGATGTCAAATATGCCCTACAAAATCTGGTTCAACGGTAAATTTGTTCCGTGGGCCGAAGCTAACGTTCATACTCTCACGCATACTCTACACTACGGACTTGCCGTGTTTGAAGGAATAAGAGCGTATAAATGTGATGGGGACAGATCCGCAATATTCAGACTAAAGGAGCATGTAAATCGTCTTTATACTTCTGCGCATATAGCGAACATAAAGATTCCTTTTACAAAAGAAGAAACCACTGAAGCCATACTAGAATTACTAACTATTAATGAGCTTGATGCGGCATATATTAGACCTATAGCTTATATCGGAGGCGGTAAAATTGGTTTACACCCTGGAGATAACCCCATTGAGCTTGTAATTGCGGCATACCCGTGGGGAACATATTTGGGGGAAGGCGCGCTTTCCAAAGGAATAACTACAAAGATATCTTCACTTACCAGAATGGGCGTTAATTCATTTATGACCAAAGCCAAAATAAGCGGCAATTACGCCAATTCTGTAATGGCCAAGATTGAAGCTACATCTCTTGGTTTTGATGAAGCAATACTACTGGACAATGAAGGTTATGTTGCGGAAGGCAGCGGAGAAAACATATTTATTGTAAGAGACGGTGTTCTCAAAACCCCGCCGCTGACCTCTGTACTAGAAGGGATTACAAGAGACACCGTGATTCAAATAGCAAAAGATGAGGGCCTCAATTTTGAGGCTGAGAGATTTACAAGGGATGAGCTTTATATCTCTGATGAAGCATTCTTTACCGGTACTGCCGCAGAAATCACCCCTATAAGAGAAGTTGATAAGAGGACTATAGGAGAGGGGAAACCAGGCCCGATAACCAAAAGACTCCAATCAAGATTCTTCGATATTGTACAGGGCAAAGATCCTCAATATATGCATTGGCTAGAGTTTTTTTTCTCAACCACTCCGCTAAAAGTTAAGAATGAGTCTTTATAAGGGACATATAGCCGGCGGTTTCTTTGCATTTATACTTTATATTTTAGTTCTCGTCGTTTTTTTCGCTTTCAAACCAACGTATGACGTTCTCATATGGTTTGGCCTTTGTATCCTGGGATCCATATGGCCTGACATTGATACAAGTAGTTTCGCACAAAAATTGTTCTACGGCTTTTTTATTATTCTTGACGGAATTTTTCTTCTTTCGGGGCATTTTAAGGAAGCGGCGCTTCTGGGTTTTTTCGCTCTGTTACCGATAATAGGAAAACATAGAGGGTGGACTCATTCGATCTCCGCCGCGTTTATTGTCCCCTCCCCTCTTATCATATTGCCAATTATTAAACCTGAGCTTCACGTGGGAGGACTCGAATACTACATCCCCGTTGTAATCGGTTACTTAAGCCATCTCATTCTGGACAAGCAGTTTAAGCTTTACTAAAGTCACTTAAAATTAATATTAAAAGGCATGATCGTGAGCACCTTCTCACGCTCAAGAAAAGATAAACCCTCCATCAGTCCATTTATCGTATCTACATAGACAGAGGACTTAAACAAAGAAGAGAGCTGGAGGCCGCTTGGTTCGGAATAAAATTTTAATATCGTATTATGCCCCTCAAATATTTCCGCCTCGCTCTTGGCAATATTAACGGCAGTATTAATTCCGCCTAATTCATCTACCAGGCCCCTTTGTTTTGCTTGCTTTCCGGTCCAGACCCTTCCTCTTGAGACTTCCTCGGCTTTTACAAAATCCATCTTCCTGGCTAAAGAGACTTTTGTAACAAATTGTTCGTAATAAAATTCCATTATCTCTAGAAGCTTTTTCTCTTCATCTTTTGAAAACCCCTTGCTTGAAGAAAACATTAAAGCATTTTTCCCTTTAGAAACTAATTCTTTAGTTATACCCAATTTGCGGTAAAGGCCGCTTAGATCAAATTTGCCAGACACTATGCCGATTGATCCTGTAATGGACATAGAATCCGCGACAACTTTGTGAGCACCAAGTGAAATCAGATATCCTCCGGAGGCGGCTACATCCGACATAGATATTACAACGGGTTTTTTCTCTGAAATGAGTTCAAGCTTTTTGCATATTAAATCTGAAGCAACAGCAGACCCCCCCGGGGCTTAAAACTCTTAAAACTATCGCTTTAACACTACGGTCTGAGGACGCCCGCTCAAGAAGTCTGATTAGTGAATCAGAGCCTATGCTTTTCACGGGCCCTGCCCCCCTACTACGACCCAAAGTTATCATTCCGGAATCAGCAATTACCGCAACAACAGGGTAGCTGCTTGTAAATTTGCCTAGGACCGAGCGTATCTTNTCTTTAATATTTAGTCTTCTAAGAAAATTTCCCGCCTTTATGNGATGTAATTTTGTATCAACCAGCTCTGAGGCTTTTTCTTCTAAATCNTTTTCGTATANAACCCCGTCGACAAGAGATGCCTCATGGGCTCTATCCGCCAAATATGGCCCCTGATTAATTAGGGTTTTTACTTCTTTGGGATTTATTTTGCGCCCCTCTGAAATAAATTCTTCAAGCTGATCCTGAAGATCACCAATTATTGAATTGATCATTTCCCTGTGGGGTTTGGACATGGAATCCCTTGTAAAGGTCTCAGAGGCGCTTTTATACTCGCCAAAGCCCTTCATGTGAGCCATGACCCCTATTTTATCCAAAGCATCCTTATAAAAGGTTACCTCGGCCTTAAGGCCGATTAGNTTTAACATAGACCAGGGAGGCAGATATATCTCGTCTGCAGAGGATGCTATCAAATACTCTACATTTCCCCCGCTCTGTAGATATACAATTATCTTTTTTCCTTTAGCTCTTAGTTCAATGAGCCTGGCTCTGATTAGATTAGCTCTGGCAAAACCGACTCTCAGCTCACTTAATTTAATAATAGCCCCAAGTATTTGTGAGTTGTTCTCTATCTCCGTAAGGGTTCTTTCTATATCCCAAAGTGTGAATTTTTTCTTGGCACCTATAGTCGGCAATATAGATTTTTCTTCCTCTTCCTGGATATCTCCATTAAGATCGATTTCTACAAAATTAACTTTGCCAAGAGAACCAAACAACGTATCAATAAAATCCATAAGTAAAGCTCCCGGGATACATCCGCAAATTATAAGGCAATTATTTTCCTGTTAAATATTTAATAATCGTCCTGACGCCGAATCCTGTCCCACCCTTAGGGTTCCAATCGCTGTCCTTTTCTAAAAAAGCAGGCCCCGCGATATCAATGTGCGCCCATGGAACATCTCCAACGAAATTCTCAAGAAACATTGCGGCAGTAATAGCTCCGCCCATCCTGCTCCCCGCGTTTTTTATATCTGCAACATTGCTTTTTATCTCAACTCTGAGTTCATCATCCATAGGCAACTGCCATGTTTTCTCTCCGACAGAATCAGAAGCCTTTCTTATTTTATCTATTAATTTCTGATCGTTTCCCATAATACCCGCAGTATAGCTACCCAATCCGACCATACAGGCTCCAGTTAGGGTAGCAAGATCAACAATCTCATTCACTTTGAGTTCAACTGCATATGAAAGGGCGTCTGAGAGAACAATGCGGCCTTCAGCATCGGTATTGATAACTTCGATGGTTTTTCCATTATATGCTCTTATTACATCATCAGGTTTGTAAGCCTTAGCCCCCGTCATATTCTCGCTTGAGGCTATGAGGCCATGCACTCTTATAGAGGGTTTCAAAACGGCTATAGCCTTCATAACGCCAAGTACTACTGCTGAGCCGCCCATATCCATTTTCATTGTACGCATGCTGTCAGGCGGCTTTAAACATAGACCCCCCGAATCAAAGGTAATCCCCTTTCCCACAACGGCAATACTCCTCTTGGATTTTCTCTGCGGTTCATAAGTAAGGTGGATAAACCTTGGGGGCTCCTCACTTCCACTCGATACCGCCATTAGACCATTCATACCTCTTCTCTCAATCTCGGCATAATCAAAAATTTCACATTTAAGCCTCCCCTCCTCAGCAACTTGAGAAGCAACTTCGGCTAACTTGCTGGGAGTAAGGTATACGGGTGGCTCGTTTACTAAATCGCGCGCTAGATTTGTAGATTCGGAAATGAGTCTCGCAAAATCTGTTTCATTTTTTAAAGTAGATTCTTTGACCTTGCTTGATGCAAATATTACCTTTTCTACTTCATTACCATCAGAGTTCTCAGTCTTATACTTGTTAAATTCATAGCTACCTAAGAGTAGCCCTTCTGTAAGCGCTGAAATGTACCCCGGACCTTTGGAGAATTCAGAGCTAAAAGCAACTACAGAGGATAAACCCTTAACTTTTTTTATTACAAGGATTCCTATCTTTCTAAGAGTAATAGCAGAGAAATCAGCCTTTTCACCCAGACCAACCATAAGCACTCTTTTACACCCAATCTTGCCGAAAGTACTGCTTAGCATTATTGATTGTCCTAAATTGCCTTCAAATTTCTCTTCNTCTGATATATTTTTGAGTGCACCTGCCAGGGAATCATTGATATCCTTAACAACACCTAAATATTTCTGCCCTTTAAAGATTCCTATTACCAGAATATCCGCTTTGACCTTTAACACGTTCAATTTACTTAAGACAAAATCCAATTGACTGCACCTCCTACTAAGTTGATATATACAGGAATAAAACTAGCATACCACTTGAAATTTATAACGGAAATTTGTGCATTTCTGCAAAATTATCTTGGAATATTCAATATTATCATTATTGTTTAAAATAAGCAGTGGTTCATAGCTATAAAACAAATTATTTAAAAAACTGAAATTTAATAAAAAGTACTGGAACTTCCGTTCAAAATTAGTTAAACTAAGATTGTAAAAAAACATCCGAATTGAGGAGGGAGTTAACAATGGGTTGCCCATATAAGGCCATTGCAGACGATACCAGAAGAAAGATCCTAGAATATTTAAGCCAGGGTGAGACTGCTGCAGGTGAAATAGCCAGCAAGTTTGATATATCCAAACCAGCTATTTCAAATCACCTTAAAATATTAAAAGAAGCGGATATTGTTAACGAGCGTAAGGTAAAGCAGAACCGCCTTTACTCTCTTAACAATGGTGAGATCGACGGTATGAAATATTTTCTTGATTCGTTGACGATGAAAGAAACTGGAGCTTTAAAAGTCCAATAGGATTTAGAATCTTATTTATATACTATATCGATCATAGCAGAGTAAGCTGGCAGTAATTATATCAGCTTAAAATAAAAGCCGCTCTATATATACAAGTAGCGGCTTTTTATTTATATTTGGGTATTTGCAAAACACTTCGCCAAACTAAATAGAAAGTATTTCAACTTTTTTGCTCAGAGAAAAATGTCAAGAATAATTTCTGTAGGCACAGCGCAAGCCCCATATAGGTTCAACCAATGTGAAGTGAAAAACTTTGCATACGAGCTCTTCTCGGATAAGAAGCAATACATCAAGAAAATGTTGGGAGTATTTGATAATTCCTTAATAGAAACAAGACACTTTGTACATCCAAGACAGTGGTTTGATACCCATAAAACCTTTATAGAAAGATCAGAATCTTTCTTAACAAACTCCATCCTATTATCTGTTTCCGCAATAAACGACTGCATGAATAAAGCAAAGGGTGATTTAAATGACTTCGATCATATCATCTTTGTCTCAAGCACCGGAATTACTACCCCATCTGTAGACGCACATTTAATTAACGAGCTTAAACTTGACTCTCATATTAAGCGTACCCCAATATGGGGTCTTGGTTGTGTTGGGGGAGCGGTAGGATTAACTCGTGCAATGGAATACACAAAGGCTTTCCCTAAGAGCGCCGTTCTACTAATAGCACTGGAGATATGCAGCTTGGCCTTTCATAGAGAAGATTATTCTAAAAGCAATATTGTGTCACTTGCCCTATTTTCAGATGGTGCCGCCGCTACACTCATCGCAGGGAAAGAACATCGACTCTATAAATCCTCTAATATAAGCCTGATTAAATCTTTAACAACTACATACTATGATTCCCTTGGTGTGATGGGCTGGGAGATAGTGGAAGGCGGTTTCAAGGCAATATTCAGTAAAGACATCCCAACCATTGTCAGAAAAGAAGTTCTCTCTAATATTGAAGAACTACTCGAGTCCGAGAATTTGTCACTTGCCGATCTAAAACACTATGTTGTTCATCCAGGAGGGGCAAAAGTTCTTGTAGAATATGAGGGGTCTCTGGGGCTTTCGGAAGGAACATTTAAACATTCTAGAAAGGTTTTGAAAGAACACGGAAATATGTCATCTCCTACAGTTCTTTATGTACTAAAAGAATTAATGGATGATAAAGAATATAACCCGGGTGAATACGGTATTATCTCTGCCTTAGGACCCGGATTTAGTTCTGAAATCGTATTATTTGAAACAGTATGAGCCCATTTTGGATTTTTCTAGCCATTTTAATATTGCAACGTATTTCTGAGCTTCTGTTAGCAAGACGAAACGAAAGAGTCGTTAGAGCTAATGGGGCCAGAGAATATGACGAAAAGGGATATAGGGTGATAGTATTAATGCACATACTCTTTTTTATCTCCCTTATTTCAGAATATGTATTTTTAAATAGAACTATTAATTACTTTTGGGCGCCACTGCTTATATTATTTTTAATTGCGCAAATTCTTAGATACTGGGCAATCAGTTCTTTGGGATATAATTGGAATACTAAAATTCTTGTAACCCCAAATACCAGGCCCGTTGCTGAAGGTCCCTATAAATATATAAAACATCCCAATTACTTAGCGGTAATAATTGAAATTGCCGTAATACCGCTAATTTTCTCTTGCTACATAACCGCTGTTACATTCACCTTATTAAACTTGGCATTGCTTAAAAGAAGAATACGGATTGAAGAAGAAGCCCTATCCATAGTTGATCCCTGCAATTGACACAAACCAACTCTACCCTAGCGGCAACTTAAAGTTTACATATTAAGAATATATGCTCTAGCTATACATAATCATAGTTGCGTACTATAATATATATACTATAAATACTCTCCAGTTCAAACAAAACTAAACTAAACCATAGAACCTTTGAAAAATCTGGCAATAAAAACCAGACGGTCTTGATTAAAGAGCCCATATTAAGATAGAATCTAATAATTAACAAATTTAAGAGAAAGGGGAAATCAAATGTTAGGCTCATTACTCCATACAAATGATGACATTGGTTTATTTATAGCACGAATTTCTCTAGGTATTGTTATATTGCCCCACGGCTTACAAAAACTATTAGGCCTGTTCGGCGGCCCGGGCTTTTCAGGCACTGTGGAGTTCTTTGTCGGAAGCGGTCTTCCATCTACAGTAGCCATACTTATTATTATTGGTGAATCATTCGGTGCAGTAGGGCTTATCCTCGGCCTCCTAAGCAGATTAGCAGCTTTTGGCATAACACTAATAATGCTGGGAGCCATCTTTATGGTGCATATCCAAAACGGCTTTTTTATGAACTGGTTTGGAAACCAGACCGGAGAAGGATTCGAATATCATTTGCTTGCTCTGGGTTTAAGTTTAGCAGTTCTCATCAATGGCGGCGGCAAATGGTCCGTTGATAGGATGATCGTCAACTAATCTTACTTAGAATCTTGAGGCGGTGAAGTTTTTTGTCTCTGCCGATGTAACAAAAGAAGGAGATTTAAATCCGCTCTTGATAAAAGATTGCGCACATTGGATAAGAGCACAGATGTTTTTGTATATATATCGCAGGCGATTTCAAACCGCCTTAGAAAAGTTCCAATATCCACTTCTATTAAATATATTTTGATTTTTTAAGCGTCATCCTATATATTCTATTTTCAAAATTAGCTAACTACGCATTCGCATCGGAGGTTGTAAAATGGGATGTCCCTTTAAAGCCATTAGTGACGAGAGAAGACGAAAAATATTAACTATTTTAGGAAAAGAAGATGCAAATGCCGGAGACATAGCCCGTAGGTTCAAGATTTCTCAACCTACTGTTTCAAATCATTTAAAAACATTAAAAGAAGCCGGCTTGATAAAAGAACGAAAAGTAAAGCAAAACAGGATTTATTCACTTAATAGAACAAAACTTCAAAAAGTTATAGAAACTTTAGAAGAAATATCCGC
>JGI24023J19991_10000816_pt1 | contig 24568 bp, 20 predicted proteins | sample Cruoilmetagenom1_FD_19991 | JGI IMG/M metagenome (IMG submission 19991) | reverse complement strand
CCGAGGAACGCCAACGCTATCTGGAGGCCGGCCTCGACGATTATCTGGCCAAGCCCTTCGAGCGTGAAGAGCTCGAAGCCCTGCTCGCCAAATGGGTCGATGAACCGGTCGGCGTCGCCAAGGATGCCTCTATGATGAGTTCGGCCTGAGGGCTCGGGCAGACCCGCTCTCAGCCCGTCACGTCGTAGGCGGCGAGCGCTGCCATATTGACGAGGGTGGCGTCGGTGCAGCCAAGGGTGGCGATCTGCACGGGCTTGGAAAGGCCGACCAATAAGGGCCCCAGAATGGTGCTGCCGCCCAGTTCCTCAAGCATTCCCGTCGCGATGCTGGCGCTGTTGAAGGCCGGCATGATGAGGACGTTGGCGGGCTCCGACAACCGGCAGAAGGGATAGAGCGCCATGGCGCTGGGGTTCAGCGCCACGTCGGCGGTCATTTCGCCGTCATACTCGAAATCGGTGGTGCGCTCGTCGAGCAGGCGCACCGCGTCGCGCACGAATTTTGCGCGCTCGCCCGGCGGGTGACCGAAATTGGAATAAGCCAGCATTGCGACGCGCGGCTCGTAGCCCATGCGGCGGGCGACATTGGCGGTTTGTTCGGCGATGTCGGCCAGCGCCTCGGCGTCGTGCGCATCGTGGACGGCCGTGTCGGCGATCAGCACGGTGCGGTTGCGGCAAATGGCGATCGAAACGCCCATGACGCGCTGACCCGGATTGGGGTCGAGCACATGGCGGATATCTTCGTAGGCGGTCGACCAATTGCGCGTGACGCCCGTCACCATGGCGTCGGCGTGGCCGAGCGCCACCATGCAGGCGCCGAATATATTGCGGTCGTTGCTGACCATGCGCTGGCAATCGCGGAACAAATAGCCTTCGCGCTGGAGCCGGCCATAGAGAAATTCGGCGTATTCGGTGTCGCGGTCGGAATAACGCGGATTGTGGCACTCGACCGATTGCGGGAACTCGACGCCAGAGGAACTCAGCGCTTGGTCGATCTCCTCTTGGCGGCCGATCAAAATCGCTTCACCGAGTGCCGCATTGAGAAAGGCATTGGCGGCGCGCACCACGCGTTCCTCCTCGCCCTCGGCGAAGACCACGCGCTTGGGATTGGCGCGCACCTTCTCGAACACCGTGTGAAGCAGGCCCGCGATCGGGTCGAGACGGGCGCTCAGGCCCGAGCTGTATGCAGCCATATCGACGATCGGCCGGCGCGCGACGCCCGAATCCATCGCCGCCTTGGCGACCGCCGGCGGCACGTGGCTCATCAGGCGGGGATCGAAGGGGACGGGGATGATGTANTTTCGGCCGTAGCGCGGCCGGCGGCCCTGATAGGCGGCGGCCACCTGGTCGGGCACTTCGACGCGGGCCAGCTCGGCCAATGCTTCGGCGGCGGCGACCATCATCGTCTCGTTGATGGTGCTTGCCTGAACATCGAGCGCGCCGCGAAAGATGTAGGGGAAGCCCAGCACGTTGTTGATCTGGTTCGGGTAGTCGGAGCGGCCGGTGGCCATGATCGCGTCGTCGCGAATCTGAGCGACCTCTTCGGGCGTGATTTCGGGATCGGGATTGGCCATGGCGAAGATAACCGGATTCTCGGCCATGGAAGCCACCATTTCGGGCGTGAAGGCGCCGGCGGCCGAAAGACCGAAAAGAGCATCAGCGCCCTCGATGGCCTCGGCCAACGTGCGGGCCTTGGTGGTGCTGGCGAAGCCCGACTTCCACTGGTTCATGCCTTCCTTGCGGTCGCGATGGATGACACCTTTTGTATCGCAAAGAATGACGTTCTTGCGCGGCAAGCCCAGGGCGTTCAACAGCTGCAGAGTGGCAATGCCGGCCGCGCCCGCGCCGTTGCAGACGATTTTGGTTTTTGCGATGTCGCGATCGGTCAGGTGCAGCGCATTGATGAAGCCGGCGGCCGCGATGATGGCGGTGCCGTGCTGATCGTCGTGAAATACGGGGATGTCGAGCAGCTCGCGCAGTTGTTCCTCGATCAGGAAACAATCGGGCGCGCGAATGTCCTCCAGATTGATGCCGCCAAAGGCCGGCCCCAGATAACGCACACAATTGACGAAGGCGTCGACATCGGTGGTGTCGACTTCGAGATCGATGCCGTCGACGTCGGCGAAGCGCTTGAACAGGACCGCCTTGCCTTCCATCACGGGCTTGGAGGCGAGCGCACCCAAATTGCCCAGACCCAATATNGCGGTGCCGTTGGTGATGACGGCGACGAGATTGCCTTTGTTGGTGTAGTCGTANGCCANTTGGGCGTCTGCGTAGATGGCGTTGACCGGGGCGGCGACGCCCGGCGAATAGGCCAGACTCAAGTCGCGTTGGGTGGCCATCGGTTTGGTCGGCGAGATCTCCAACTTGCCCGGCTTGCCGGTCTTGTGGAACTGGAGCGCCTCGTGATCGGTCACGCTTGTTTTTTGAGTTGGGCGTTGCATTGCGCTGCTTTGAAACCGTCGGTCGAAATTTCGTGTGGGCGGGCCGCGTGTCCCTCGGCCCCAATCACCGATCAGTCCCTCGGCTAGAGGGCACCATAGAACCGGCATCTTGGCAGGACAATCGCCTTTGGGGCGCGCTATTTGCACTCTATCGTTAATAACGCGAGCCTAAGGCTTCACGGCCCCAGGACTCCGCGCTATGTGTGACCGGCGGCAGGGATTCGGGGCGCGGCTAAGCCTTTCATGGGCCAACAGGTAAAATCCAGCAATTCGACGGGCGCGGGCAAGGGCGCCGGCAAGGGCACGACGCCCGTTATCGAGCAATATCTGGCGATTAAGGCCGCCCATCCCGATTGCCTGCTGTTTTACCATATGGGCGACTTCTATGAGTTGTTCTTCGAGGACGCCGTCGCGGCCTCGCGGGCGCTCGGCATTCAGCTCACCAAACGCGGCAAGCACGAGGGCGAAGACATTCCCATGTGCGGCGTGCCGCTGCGGCGGGCCGACGATTATTTGCAACGCCTGATCGCGTGCGGCTTCCGGGTGGCGGTGTGCGAGCAAACCGAGGATCCGGCCCAGGCCAAAAAGCGCGGCGCCAAATCGATCGTCCGGCGCGAGGTCGTGCGTCTGGTGACCCCTGGCACGCTGACCGAAGAGAGCTTGCTGGAGGCCGCGCGCAGCAACTATCTCTCCGCGCTCTTCCGGGCGCCAAGCTCCACCCAATCGCCCGGCGAACGCTTCGCGCTNGCTTCGCTCGATATNTCNACCGGCGAATTTATCGTCGGCGAAGTTACGGCCGAGGATTTGGCGGGCGAGCTNGCCAGGCTGAGACCGAGCGAGCTGCTGGTCGGTGAAGATACTCTGAGCGACAAAGCGCTGACCGGCCTGATCGAACGGCAGGGCGTGGCGATCACGCCCATCGCGCGGCGGTCCTTCGACAGCTTGGCGGGCGACAGGTTGCTCAAGGCCAAATTGGGCGTGAGCGACCTTGAGGCATTCGGTGGGTTCGGGCGGCCCGAACTGGCAGCGGTGGCGGCGTTGCTCACCTATGTCGAAATCACGCAGGTGGGCCGCGAACCCCATGTGCGGGCGCCGAAACGATCGGGCGCGCAAGACGTGCTTGTGGTCGATGCCGCGACGCGGGCCAATTTGGAAATCGACCGTTCGACCCGCGGCGAACGCCAAGGCAGCCTGCTGCAGGCGCTCGACCGAACGGTGACGGGCGCCGGCGCGCGGGAACTCTCTTCGCGCCTTTCCAGTCCGCTTACCGACGAGGGGGCAATCGCCGGGCGGCTCGATGCGATGGGTTTTCTGCTGGCGGAACGCGACCTGCGGACGGGGCTGCGCGAAGACTTGCGCGCCGCGCCCGATATTGCCAGGGCGCTGGCCCGTCTTGTGCTTGCCCGCGGCGGCCCGCGCGATCTTGGCGCGATCCGGGATGGCCTGCACGTGGCGGCCTCATGCGCCCTCCGGTTGGCCGACGCCGCCAAGAAGCTCGGCCTGCCCGATGAACTCGCAAGGCTCGCCACCTTGTTACAGGCCAGTCCCTCGGCGCTTTATGACGAGTTCAAATCGGCGCTTGGCGACGAGCTACCGATTCAGCGCCGCGACGGCGGCTTTGTGCGTTCGGGCTACCGCGCCGACCTCGACGAAAACCGGAAACTGCGCGACGAAAGCCGCAAGGTCGTGAGCGCCCTGCAGACCAAATACGCCCAAGAGACGGATTTGAAATCTCTCAAGGTGCGTCACAACAACGTGCTCGGTTATTTTGTTGAGGTAACGGTGAACGCGGCCGATCGGCTGCGGCAGGCGCCGTTCAACGAGAGCTATATCCACCGCCAGACACTGGCGAGCGCGGTGCGCTTCACAACCGAAGAATTGGCGCAGACCGAGGCCAAAATCGTCACGGCGGCCGAGCGGGCGCTGGCGATCGAACTCGAGGTCTTCAATGCGCTGAAGGACCAAGCAGACGCAGAAGGCCGGGCTCTGGGCGAAGTTGCGGCCGCGCTCGCCGAGCTCGACCACTACGGGGCCTTGGCGGAGCTCGCCGAGGAGCAAGACTATTGCCGGCCGCAAGTGGATTCGAGCTTGGCGTTCCGTATCGATGCCGGCCGGCACCCGGTGGTCGAGCAGGCGCTTGCCAAAGGCGATGGCGTTCCCTTTGTCGAGAACGACTGCCGTCTGGAATCTGCTTCAAGTGGGCGCGGACGGGACACCGACCAGGGGCCGATGGGCCGGCTGTGGATCGTGACGGGCCCCAACATGGCCGGCAAGTCTACCTTTCTGAGGCAAAACGCCCTCATTGCCGTGATGGCGCAGATGGGCTCGTACGTGCCGGCAAAAGAGGCTCATATCGGCATCGTCGACCGGCTGTTCAGCCGGGTGGGTGCGGCCGACGATATTGCCGGCGGCCGCTCCACTTTCATGGTCGAAATGGTGGAGACGGCGGGCATCTTGAACCAGGCGGGAGAACGCTCGCTCGTGGTGCTCGACGAGATCGGGCGCGGCACGGCGACCTATGATGGCCTTTCGATCGCCTGGGCGTGCGCCGAACACCTGCACGACGTCAACTGCTCGCGCGCGCTCTTTGCGACGCACTATCACGAACTCACCGGCCTTGCCCAAAGACTTGCCCACGCCGCCAACGCGACGATCGAGGTCAAGGAATGGCAGGACGAGATCATCTTTCTGCACAAGATGAAGGCCGGAGCGGCGGACCGATCATACGGAATTCAAGTGGCCAAGCTTGCCGGTTTACCCGGCCTGGCGGTTGCCAGGGCCAGGCAGGTGTTGGCGGTTCTCGAAGAAGATCGCAATCACCCGACCCGGGATTTGGCCGACGAGCTTCCGCTGTTTCATGCAGCAGCGGCCGATCAATCGGCGGCATCGGGGCCCGCTTCGGCCATAGAGACCGCGCTCGGTGAGATGGTTCCCGACGACATGACGCCGCGCGAGGCGCTCGAGGCGCTGTATCGTCTGCGGGCGATGTTGGCCGAGGCAAATGGTCCCGACTAGGCCAAGCTGTGGTACAAGGGCGGCTTGTCAGATCGACCGAGTAGAAGCGGAATGGACCAGACCCTGATCACGCGCGCGCCCTATTTCGATCCGGCGGCGCTGCGCGATGAGCTGACCGGATTGTGGCGCGAACATTCCGGGCGCGAGAGCAAACTGCGTTCACTGGTGCTCGAACGCATGAAGGAACTCGTCGCTACGTCGCGCGCGGCGGCGCAAAAACAACTTGAATCAGACGGCAATGGCCGCCGCTGCGCCAAGGGTCTGTCCTTGTTTCAGGACGAACTGATCCGGGTGCTCTACGATTTCACCGTTCATCACATCTACCGCGCGACGAACCCCTCGGCGGCGGAACACATGGCGGTGGTGGCCACGGGAGGATATGGCCGCGGGCTGCTGGCGCCCGGCTCAGACATCGATTTGCTGTTTTTGCTGCCCTACAAACAAACCGCATGGGGCGAGAGCGTGGTCGAATACATGCTCTATGTGTTGTGGGATCTGGGCTTCAAGGTGGGGCATGCCACCCGCAGCATCGATCAGTGCATGCGGCTTTCCCAATCCGATATGACGATCCGCACGTCGTTGCTCGATGCCCGCATGATTTGGGGCAAGGCCGAACTGTTTGAGGACTTCGAGCAACGGTTCTTAAAGGACGTGGTCAAGGGCAGCGGACGCGAGTTCGTCGAGGCGAAGCTGGCCGAGCGCAATAAGCGTCATGCGCATCAGGGGGCCTCACGCTATTTGGTCGAGCCGAACGTCAAGGACGGCAAGGGCGGCTTGCGCGACCTGCACACGCTGCATTGGCTGACGCGCTATTTGCTTCCCCAAGAGAAGGCGGAAAACTTTGTCAAACTCGGTATCTTTTCCAAGGCCGAGCAGCGCACGTTCCGAAAATGCGAGGCGTTTCTCTGGACGGTCCGCTGCCATCTGCATTTTCTCACCAACCGCGCCGAGGAACGCCTTTCATTCGACGTCCAGCCGGTGTTGGCCGAGCGGCTCGACTACCGCGACGATAAGGGGCTGCGGGCGGTCGAGCGGTTCATGAAGCACTATTTCCTGGTCGCCAAGGATGTCGGCGACCTGACGCGCATTGTCTGTTCGGCCCTTGAGGTCAAGCAGCTCAAGACGGTGCCCTCGCTCAACCAATTGCTGGCGCCGTCCAATTGGCGCAAGCGCTCGCGACTGCGCAAGACGAGCGATTTCCGCATCGACACCGGGCGCATCAATGTGGCGCGCGACGATATTTTTAAGATCGATCCGGTCAATCTCATTCGCTTGTTTTGGCTGGCGGACCGCAACAATGTGGCGTTTCACCCGGACGCTTTTCGCCTGGTGCGGGGATCTCTCAAGCTTATCGACAACAAAATGCGCCGGGACCCGGAGGCCAACCGCCTGTTTCTCGAGTTGCTGACGAGCTCAAGCAACCCTGAGTTCACCTTGCGCAAAATGAACGAGGCGGGGGTGCTCGGGCGTTTCATTCCCTCCTTCGGGCGCGTCGTCTCGATGATGCAATTCAACATGTATCACCACTACACGGTTGACGAGCACCTGATCCGTTCCATCGGAATTCTGACCGACATCGAGAGCGGCAAGGAGCAAGACGAGACGCCGCTGGCCAGCGAGATCATCAAGACGATCGAAAACCGGCGGGTGCTCTATGTGGCGATGTTGCTGCATGACATCGCCAAGGGGCGCGACGAGGATCACTCGATCGCCGGTGCGCGCATTGCGCGCAAGCTATGCCCGCGCTTGGGGCTGAGCAGCGCCGAGACCGAGACCGTCGCTTGGCTCATCGAATTCCACCTCGCCATGAGCCTTTATGCGCAAAGCCGCGATCTCAACGATCCCAAGACGGTGGCCGACTTCGCGGCGATCGTGCAAAGCCGTGAGCGGCTCAAATTGCTGTTGATTCTAACGGTCGCCGATATACGCGCGGTCGGTCCGGGGGTGTGGAACGGCTGGAAGGGCCAGCTGCTCAACACGCTATATTATGAGACCGAGCCGGCGCTGGCCGGGGGTGTTGCGGAGCTCAGCCGCACCGAGCGCGTGCGGCAGGCCGAAGAGGAGTTGCGGGCCGAGCTCGCCGACTGGCCGAAGGCGCAGGTCGATCGCTTCATCGATCGCCAATATCCGTCCTATTGGTTGCGAACGGAGCTGCAAACGCAAGCCGAACACGCCAGACTGATCGCGCAGGCGGAAACCGAAAAACAAACCTTCACCACCAAGGTGACAAGCGATGCGGTCAAGGACGTGACGGAACTCATCGTCTTCGCGCCAGGCCATCCGCGGCTGATCACCATGATCGCCGGATCATGCGCGCGGGCGGGCGCCAACATCGTCGGCGCGCAGATTTCCACGACACGCGATGGCATGGCGCTCGATACCGTGAACCTGCAGCGTGAGTTCGAACGATCCGACGATGAGGTGCGGCGCGGTACGCGCATCGCCCAATCGATCGAAAAACTGCTGGAGGGTGAAATCTATCTCGATGGCATTGAGCCGCAAAAGATGCCGACCAAACGGCGCATGGAGGCCTTTGAAGTCGAGCCGCAAGTCATCATCGACAACACGCTTTCGGACGAATTGACGGTGATCGAGGTCAATGGCCTCGATCGGCCGGGGCTTTTGTTCGAGCTGACGCGGGAAATGTCGGACCTGAAACTGAACATCGCTTCGGCGCAGATCGCGACGTTCGGCGAAAAAGTCGTGGATGTTTTCTATGTGACGGATCTGATCGGCAAGAAAATCACAGGGGATGCACGGGCAAAGACAATCCGCCGTCATTTGACGCAAATTCTTTCGGCCAAAAACACGGACAAAGATGCGGAGGCGCTGGCCACTGCGTGAGCGCCGCCGCGGGATCAATTCGAATTCAGGGCCGGCCCGGGCCTTTGCCGCGGTCGGGCCCCAACAGGACTGGGCAGAGGCATGTTTCCGCTGCGTGACTCGGTATTCTGCAAGACCGCGCCGATAATCGTGCTGGGCATCATCGCGCTTAACGCGGGCCTATTCCTCTACGAAAAGACCCTGGACCCTTTCGAAATGCGCGTGTTGCTGAGCGAATATGCGCTGATCCCGGCGCGACAGTTCGATTTGCGCTGGGCCTTCGCAATGGGCTTGAACCCGACCGACTACAAGTCGTTCTTCACCTGCATGTTTCTGCATAGCGGATGGTTCCACGTTATCCTCAATATGTGGACCTTGTGGATTTTCGGATGCGCCATGGAAGACAGGCTCGGCCATGTGCGTTTCATTGTTTTTTACGTGCTGTGCGGACTGGCCGCGTCGGTTGTTCACACGATGCTCAATCCCCAATCGATCGTTCCTGTCGTCGGCGCCTCCGGCGCGGTCGCCGGCGTGATCTCGGCCTATGGCTTCACCTATCCCAGAGCGCGTCTCACCGTGCTGGTGCCGCTGTTTTGCATCATTCCGCTGTTCATCGAGATCCCAGCCGTGATCTTCGCCATTTTTTGGTTCCTCATGCAGATTCTGCAGGGGTCGCTCGAGCTCTATGCGCCGGGATTGGGTGGCGGAGTTGCCTGGTGGGCGCATCTGGGCGGCTTTTTTTCGGGCATTGTCTTGCTCTGGCTGATGGCGCCCGAGCCGGTTGAGCCAGAACCGATGGGCGAACTCTAAGAGAACAGGGGCCACAAGGGCGCTTGTTCTTGGCGTCAACCTCATCTAGGCCTTGCCAGGACTGCGGCCCACTTCGTCAACGGGACCTAACCGGCGCTATGAAGCTTTACCGCTCCTTCCTCACCGTCGGCGGCATGACGATGGTGAGCCGCGTGCTGGGATTCGCCCGCGATATCCTGATCGCGGCCGTGCTTGGTACGGGCGCGGTGGCGGATGCCTATTTCGTTGCATTCCGTTTCCCGAACCTGTTTCGCAGGCTGTTCGCCGAAGGCGCCTTTAACGCGGCGTTCGTGCCGCTGTTTGCCAAGCGGCTCGAGGGCGAGGGCCGGGCTGCGGCGCGAGATTTCGCGGAACAGGCGCTGGCCATATTGCTGGCGGCGCTTTTGGTCACCACGGCTTTGGCGGAGCTGGCGATGCCGTGGCTGATGTATCTGATCGCGCCGGGGTTCGCCGATTCGCCAGAAAAATTCGACCTTGCGGTGCTGCTCACTCGTATCGCTTTTCCCTATTTGCTGTTCGTTTCGCTGGTCGCGCTGCTGTCGGGCCTGTTGAACGCACTGGGGCGTTTCGCGCTCGCGGCCGCCGCGCCGACATTGCTGAATGTGGTGTTGATCGGCGTGCTCAGCAGCGTGGCATTGGCCGGTTGGGGCGATAGCCCACGCGCCGGAATTGCCATCACCTGGGGGGTGGCGGCGGCCGGCCTGCTTCAGCTTGTGGTGCTCGGCCTGTGGGCCCGGCACATCGGATTTGGCCTGAAACTCAGGGCGCCCAAAATCAGCGACGATATGCGCCGGCTGATACGGCTTGGGATACCGGGCGTCATCGCCGGCGGAATCACGCAAGTCAACATCGTGATCGGCACGATCATCGCCTCGCTGCAGGACAGCGCCGTCTCATGGCTCTATTACGCCGACCGCATCTACCAATTGCCGCTCGGTATCGTCGGCATCGCCATCGGCGTCGTTCTGCTGCCGGAACTCTCAAAGCAGCTGCGCGCCGACGATGGCGACGGCGCTCTTTCAAGCCTCAACCGGTCGCTCGAATTCTCGATGCTGCTGACGCTTCCAGCCGCCATAGCGCTGATGGTGGCGCCAACGCCGATCATCCAGGTATTGTTCGAGCGCGGCGCATTCGGGTCGGCGGACACGCCCGCCACCGCCGCGGCGCTGATGGCTTTTGCCGCGGGGCTTCCGGCCTTTGTCGTCATCAAGGTGCTCTCGCCCGCGTTTTTTGCCCGTGAGGACACGCGCACGCCAATGATCTATGCCGGCGTGAGCGTGGCCGTGAACGTCGTGGGCTCGCTCGCACTTTTCTTTCTGATTGGCCATGTCGGCATCGCGGTGGCAACGTCGCTGGCTGGATGGACCAACGCCGGACTGCTGGCTTTCACGCTGACGCGGCGCGGCGCATTTAAATTGGACGAGCGGTTGCGCCGTCTGGTGTGGCCGATTTTGCTCTCATGCGCCGGTATGGCCGGTTTTCTATTGTTTGCGGCGGCGGGGCTTGGCGAGCGTTTTGCGCCAGACAATGGGCTGCTTGTTCAGGTCGGCGCGCTTGGCCTGTTGGTGCTGGGCGGACTGGTTGTCTATGGCGCCGCCTGCCAACTGACAGGCGCGGTGCGCCTGCNGGCGCTGCTGAAAAGCCTGACGCGGAGATAGCGACACCGCNAGAGCGGCCCAGAGATGGCCGTACGGGGACTTGCCTGGGGCGGTCGCAGACGCCATAACCCTTGCGATTCGAGGGGCACGGACATGACCGACTTTCCCATGCGCGTTTTTTCGGGGGTTCAACCCACGGGCAATCTGCATTTGGGCAACTATCTGGGTGCAATCACCAATTTCGTCGCCCTGCAGAATTCATTCGATTGCATATATTGCGTCGTCGACATGCACGCCGTCACCGTCTGGCAGGACCCCCAGGCGCTCGCCCACAACACCCGCGAAGTCACGGCCGCCTTCATTGCGGCCGGCATTGATGCCAAGAGCCACATCGTCTTCAACCAGAGTCAGGTGTCAGGCCACGCAGAACTTGCCTGGATATTCAATTGCGTCGCCCGCATGGGCTGGCTCAATCGGATGACCCAGTTCAAGGAAAAAGCCGGAAAACACCGGGAAAACGCTTCCGTGGGCCTTTTCACCTACCCCAATCTGATGGCGGCCGACATCCTGCTTTATCAGGCAACCCACGTGCCGGTTGGCGAGGATCAAAAGCAGCATTTGGAGCTCTCGCGCGACATCGCTCAGAAATTCAACACGGATTTTGCGGCGGCCATCGCCGCCAAGGGATTTGGCGAGCAGTATTTTCCGCTGCCCGAGCCGCTCATCACCGGACCGGCCGCGCGCGTCATGTCATTGCGCGACGGCACAAAAAAGATGAGCAAGTCGGACCCCTCGGACCTCTCGCGCATCAATTTGAGCGACGACGGCGATTCGATCGCCAAGAAGATCCGCAAGGCCAAGACCGATCCCGAACCATTGCCGCACGATGCCGCAGGGCTCGAGGGCCGGCCGGAGGCTCAGAACTTGGTGGGCATTTATGCGGCGCTCGCCGGCAAGTCGGGCGACGAGGTGCTTGCCGACGTCGGCGGGCAGCAATTCATGCAATTCAAGGAGAGCTTGACGGAACTGGCCGTCTCCTCGCTGGCGCCAGTGGGCGCTGAAATGAAGCGCCTGATGGACGAACCCGATCACATCGATCAGGTGTTGGCGGATGGCGCCGGGCGCGCGCGCGAACTCGCCGCTCCGATCTTGCGCGGCGCCAAGGACATTATCGGATTTATCCAAGACTGACAGGGACTGACAGGCTTCTAACCAGTTGCTGTAGGCAGCAAGGAATGGCAGCATCCACACCATGGCTGGCAAGAAACGCAAGGTTTTTGAAAAAGGGCATCGGCGGAAATTCCTCGTCGTGGTCGACGAGACGCCCGAGTGCGATATTGCGCTCGAGTTCGCCGCGAGCAGGGCCGAGCACACAAAGGGCGGCGCGCTTGTCCTGCTGTATGTGATCCAGCCGGGCGAATTCCAGCATTGGTTGGGAGTCGAGGAGATTGCGCGCGAGGAGGGCGCCAACAAGGCTCGCGCCGTGTTCCGCCTGTTTGGACGCAAACTCAAGGCGCTGGGTCACGACAAACTCAAACCGGAAGAAATCATCCGCGAGGGCAGCATTGCCGAAGAGATCGTCGGGTTGATCGAAGAGGACGAAGACATCGCCATTTTGGTGCTCGGTGCTTCAAGGGACCCGTCGGGACCTGGACCGCTGGTCTCGTCTTTGGCGGCGGGACAAGTGGCTGGCAGCTTTCCGATACCCATCACCATCGTGCCGGGCGATCTTTCGCCCGATGATATCAAGGCGCTCGCCTGAGCCTGCCGGTTCGGGTGATTTTGGCAAATGACGCCTCCGGGCGGAACCAATCGGTTTGCAAGCCGTGGCGTAATTTCATAGAATAATTCTAATGTGTAGCGCCGTGGTTACTCCGAACCCGAACGATTGGCGCTGCGGTCCCATTTCATATAGAGGAACGAGATGTTCATTCAAACCGAAGCCACGCCAAATCCAGCGACCCTGAAGTTTCTTCCCGGGCGCAATGTGATTGGGTCGGGGACCCTCGACTTTCGCGACCCCAATGCGGCCGCGCAGTCGCCGCTGGCGCTGCGGTTGTTCGACATCGACGGAGTCACCGGCGTGTTTCTTGGCGGCGATTTCATTTCAGTCACCAAGGGCGAGGCGGAGTGGCAACACCTCAAACCCGCAATTCTCGGCGCCATAATGGAGCACTATCTCTCCGGCGTGCCGGTGGTCGAAGGCCTCGAGGGCGAGAATCAGACGGACGACGAGTTTTTCGCGCCGGAGGACGAGGAAACGGTCAATACCATCAAGGAACTGCTCGAGACGCGGGTGCGTCCGGCCGTTGCCCAGGACGGCGGCGACATCGTCTTCCACGGCTATAAGGAAGGCATCGTGTTTCTGCATATGCGGGGGGCTTGCGCGGGTTGCCCCAGCTCGACGGCGACGCTGCAGCATGGAATCGAAAACCTGCTGCGCCATTTCATTCCCGAGATTCAGGAAGTCCGCCCGGTATAAGCCCCGGGCCCGACTTGCCCCAGCTTGACGCTTGTGCCCATAACGGCGGTTCGCTGTTGGGAGCGGCCATGTCAAATTCGATCGATTCTCGAGCGCTCGACCAAATTTTCTTCGAGGCGCGCACGCACAACGTCTTTTTGGACAAGGACGTGCCCGATGAAGTGCTTGTGGAGCTGGTCGACATCATGAAAATGGGACCGACGAGCGCCAACTGCTCGCCGGCGCGAATCCTGTTTGTGAAGTCGGCGCAAGCCAAAGAGCAGTTGAAGCCGCATCTCTCGGCTGGAAACCAGGCCAAGACAATGAGCGCACCAGTGTGTGCAATTATCGGTAACGACCTCACCTTCTACGAGCACCTGCCGAAATTGTTTCCACACGATGACGCCAAGAGCTGGTTCGAGGGAAAGCCGGACCATATTGCGACCACCGCCTTTCGCAACGGTACGTTGCAGGGCGCTTATTTCATAGTCGCCGCCCGGGCATTGGGGCTCGATACGGGCCCGATGTCGGGCTTCGATAATGGCGGCGTCGATGAGACGTTCTTCGCCGGCACACGGGTCAAATCGAATTTCCTGTGCAATTTGGGATACGGCGACGCCTCGAAGCTGTTTGCGCGCTCGCCGCGTTTCAAATTCGATGAGATCGCTGAAATCATCTAGGACCCAATGAGACTTTTGGCGCTGGAGACATGCATGGCGGCCTGCTCGGCCGCGGTGACGCGCCCAGGCAACGGCGGGGCGGGCGACGCTGGGCCGGGTGTCGTGGCGCTACGGGAGTTGCGCGAGCGCGGCCATGCCGAAGCCATCATGCCGATGATCGTGACGGTGATGGAACAGGCCGATTGCCGGTTCGAAGACCTCGAGCGCATTGCGGTCACCGTGGGCCCCGGCAGTTTCAGCGGCGTACGGGTTGGCGTGGCGGCGGCGCGCGGGCTGGCGCTGGCGACGGGCGCGCAATTGGTCGGACTGACCACGCTCGCGGTGATGGCACACCAGGCGCGGCGCGAGAACGGCGTTCCGGCCGACCAACCGGTCGCCATCGCCCACGATGCGCGCCGGGGACAGGTCTATTTCGGCCGCTTCGATGGCGCGGGCGAGGTTCTGGACGAGATCGCGCTGTTGAGCCCGGTACTGGCGGCAGCGCGCATGGATGCGGGAGGTATTGCGGCAGGCAGCGGGGCACGGCTTCTGGCGGCGGCTCGCCCTGATGCGGCGATCCAAGCCGTGCTGCCTGAGCTGTTGCCCGATGCGGAGGATCTGGCGCTGATGGCCATCCACGCGCGGCCCGGCGAGGGGGTTGTATCGCCGCTTTATCTGCGCCCGCCCGACGCCAAACCGCAATCGGGCAAATCGGTGCCGAGGCAGCAGTGATGACGGCCGGGGCGGCGATTTCATGCGACGTGGCGCCGGCGCGGGTGGACGAGGCCGGCGCCTACGCCATACTGCACGGACAATGTTTTGGCACGGGATGGCGCGCGGACGAATTTTCGGCCTACGCAGCCGATCCCGACTGCGTCGTGCTGGGCGCTCATATAGAGGCCCGTTTGGCGGGATTGATTGTGTGCCGATCGGTCTCGGACGAGGCGGAAATCATCACGCTCGCCGTGGAGACCCAATTGCGCCGGCGTGGCCTCGCGCGGGCGCTCTGGCGCGGTGCGCGCGAAAGGCTTGCGCGCATGGGNGCCGCCCGGGTGTTTCTNGAAGTGGGCGCCAATAACGAGGCGGCGCGTGGCCTTTATGGCGCATTGGGTTTTGANGAGGTCGGCCTGCGCCNGGCCTATTACCGGCACGGCGACGAAGACGCGCTNATCATGGCCATGACGATTTCGGACTGATGGGGTCTGGTGGACGGTCTCAGTCCGGCAGCCTATAAGGACGTCATCGTGGCGTCGTGGTGTGAGGAAGATGTCGAAGGGGTCCAGACATCAGAGCCGGCTCGAGCGTCTTTGCTCGGAAAGAGGCATGCGCATGACCGGCCAACGCCGTGTGATCGCGCAAGTTTTGTCTGTCGCCGACGACCACCCGGATGTCGAGGAGGTGCACAGCCGGGCCAGTGCGGTCGATCCTCGCATTTCATTGTCGACCGTCTACCGCACGGTGCGGTTGTTTGAGGAGGCGGGCATTCTCGAGCGCCATGAGTTCGGCGATGGCCGGGCGCGTTACGAGCAGGTGGCCAAGGAGCATCACGACCATCTCATCGACATGCGCACCGGACATGTGATCGAATTTCAGAATGAGCAGATCGAACGCCTGCAAGAAGCAATTGCACGCGAGCTCGGATATCGCCTCGTCGATCACAGGCTCGAACTTTATGGCGTTCCGCTGACAAAGCCCAAGGCGTGAGCTTGGCCGACGGGAAGACGGAACGAATGGAAGATCAAGTGAAGACGGCGTGATGACAAGGGAACGCAAGACCCTCCACATCAAGACGTTCGGCTGCCAAATGAACGTCTATGACAGCGAGCGCATGGCCGAAGTGCTGGCGCCGCTTGGCTACGAGCTGGTCAAAGAGCCCGGCGAGGCGGACCTGCTCATATTGAACACGTGTCACATTCGCGAGAAGGCGGCCGAGAAGGTCTATTCCGAATTGGGCCGGTTGCGCCAGCTCAAAGACGGCCGGGCGCGCGATGGCGAAGATACTCTGATTGCGGTGGCGGGTTGCGTCGCCCAGGCCGAGGGCGCGGAAATCGTTTCGCGTTCGGGCATCGTCGATCTTGTCATCGGACCCCAAAGCTATCAGCGGCTGCCGCAATTGCTGGAGCAACAGGCTAAGGCGCGTAAGCCTATCGTCGAGACCGAATTTCCGGCCGACGGCAAGTTCGAACAGCTTCCCCAGGGCCGCGCGCGTGCGAAGGCGCCGACGGCCTTTCTCACCATTCAAGAGGGCTGCGATAAATTTTGCACGTTCTGCGTCGTGCCCTACACGCGCGGTGTCGAGTATTCGCGGCCCGTAATTCAGGTGGAGGCCGAAGCGCGGCGGCTGGCTGAGGCGGGCGTCAAAGAGATCACGCTGTTGGGCCAGAACGTGAATGCTTATCATGGCGAGGGCCCAGACGGTGACGCTTGGCCGCTGGCCAAGCTGCTTGGCCTGCTGGCGCAGATCGAGGGCCTGGAGCGGTTGCGTTACACCACCAGCCATCCCCGCGACATGGACGATGGACTGATCGCCGCCCATCGCGACATCGAGGCTTTGATGCCCTATTTGCATCTGCCGTTCCAGTCGGGCTCCGACCGCATTTTGAAGGCCATGAACCGGAAGCACACGCGCCGCGACTATATCGAGCTTGTGGCTAAGATCCGGGCGGCCCGGCCCGATATCGCGCTCTCGAGCGACGTCATTGTCGGCTATCCCGGTGAAAGCGACGCCGATTTCGAGGATACGCTGGCGCTTGTGGATGAGGTGGGCTTCGCCCAAGCCTATTCGTTCAAATATTCGAGCCGCCCGGGAACGCCGGCGGCGGCGGCCGAAGACCAGGTTGCGGAAGAATTGAAGTCCGAACGGTTGCAACGCTTGCAAGCGCTGATCGAGCGGCAAAAATCTTCATTCAATGCGGGATTTCTGAATGTCACGATGCCCATCTTGCTGGAGGGCAAAGGGCGCAAGACCGGTCAGTTGGTGGGCCGATCGCCCTATTTGCAGCCCGTTCACGCTATGGGACAAGAGGACTTGATCGGAACGATCGCGCGGGTTGAAATCAGCGGCGTCGGGACGAATAGTCTTGATGGAGACATATTGAGGCTGGCACAATCAGGCCCCGAGCGCGATCGGCTGTTGTGATCGCCTCTTTATCGATGGGACGCACGATAGTGCCTGAACTCGAACTGCGTGGGATGATGTTCGCCAACGGACACTGGCATTAATCTTGGAACCTCATCGGACGTTAGACGACATCAACCGCATGGTCATTCCTTTCGAGGACAACCGACTCGTTGCCGACTTGTTGGGCGAGTACGACGCTCATGTGGCCGTTCTCGAGGATCGGCTCGGCATCGATGTGGTGGTGCACGGCAACGTGGTGACGCTATCGGGTGCGCCGCACGATTGTGCCGTGGCCAAGATCGTGTTGCAGCGATTGTATCAGCGGCTGGAGGAGGGTGAGTCCATCGGACCAGGCGACATAGACGGCGCCATTCGCCATGTGCTGGCCGAGCCNGGCGGTAACGACGAACCCGNCAAAGAAGGGACACAAGCTGGCGGCGGCAAGGACGAGGCGCAGTTGCGGACGCGCAAGCGCGTTATAACCGGGCGCACGCCCAATCAGTCGGTCTACATCAAGGCGCTGGAAAGCACCGACCTTGTGTTTGCCACTGGACCGGCGGGAACGGGCAAGACGTATCTGGCCGTCGCCTTTGCCGCGGCGTGCCTGGAGCGCGGCGTGGCCGACCGGCTGATCCTGTCGCGCCCGGCCGTCGAGGCGGGTGAGCGTCTTGGCTTCCTGCCAGGCGATATGCGCGAAAAGGTGGATCCTTATCTTCGGCCGCTTTACGACGCGCTTTACGACGTTCTTCCCGCCGAGCGGGTGGCGCGCGAACTTGATAATGGCGTCATCGAGATCGCGCCATTGGCGTTCATGCGGGGCCGCACGCTCTCGAACGCCATCGTCATTCTCGACGAGGCGCAAAACTGTTCGCCGATGCAAATCAAAATGTTTCTGACGCGCTTGGGCGAAAACTCGAAGATGGTCGTCACGGGCGACCCGACGCAAGTGGATCTGCCCAAGGGCGAACACTCCGGCCTGGTGGAAGCCATCGAATTGTTGAAAGGGATCGGCGGTATCGACCACGTCGCGTTTACGCGAGCGGATGTGGTGCGCCATGATCTCGTTTCGAAAATCGTCGAGGCATACGAAAAAAATGGCTGATCGCATGGATCGCGAGTCGGGCGGTGAGAGGCAAGCCGGCCCGTTGCTGTCGGTCGATATCGTTTTGCGCAGCGATGCTTGGAGCCGGGCCGGCATAGACGAGCATTTACTCGAGCGCGCCGCGCAAAGCGCCTATCTGACGGCCGGCAGCGAGGGGGCGGGCGCCGAGGTCGCGGTCGCACTCTCGAGCGACGAGGAGGTGCGCCGGCTTAACGCGACATGGCGCGACAAGGACACGCCGACAAACGTGCTTTCATTTCCAGCCGCAAACGAGGCGGCGCCGCACGGGGACGTTCGAATGCTGGGTGATGTGGTGCTGGCCTTCGAGACAGTGCGCGCGGAGGCGCGCGCATCTGCCCTGGTCCTGAGCGACCATGCCGCCCATCTCGTCGTTCATGGCGTGTTGCATCTGCTTGGACATGATCACGAAAACGACGCGGACGCCCGGCGCATGGAGACGCTGGAGCGGCAAATCTTGACCGGGCTCGGCGTGGCCGATCCATATGCGGTCGCGGACGCGGCCGAATCGGCCTAGTTTCACGGGAAGTGATGAGCAACGCTGGCGCACACCAAGGTCCTAGAGACGCGAGCCACGAGCAGGCCGGCGAGCCAAGTCTGTTTGACCGGCTCAAGTCCGTGCTGGGGCTTTCTGAGGGACAAGATCTGCGCGGCGTCATCGGCGACGCCCTAAAAAACGAGCCTGACTCCACCACGAGCTTCTCGGTGCAGGAGCGCGCCATGTTGCGCAACATTTTGCGCATTGGCACGCTGCGGATCGAAGATGTCATGGTGCCGCGCGCCGATATCATTGCGGTCGACGAGGCCACGCCCTTGGCCGAATTGCTGGAGGTGTTCGAGCAGGCCGGCCATTCGCGCGTCCCGGTCTACAACGACACTTTGGATGATCCGCGCGGCATGGTTCACATCAAGGACCTGATGAGTTGGATCACCGGGCAATCGGCGGCAAAGGGGCGCAAAAGCAGTGCCAAAAAAGGCTTGGTCAATCTCGCCTCCGTCGATTTATCGCTGCCGCTTGCCAAGACCAAGATCTGGCGCGAGGTGCTGTTCGTTCCGCCCTCCATGTCGGTGGTCGACCTGCTGCTCCGCATGCAGACCACGCGCATCCACTTGGCGCTCGTGGTCGATGAGTATGGCGGGACAGACGGTCTCGTTTCGATCGAGGATCTTGTCGAGGAGATCGTCGGTGAAATCGAAGACGAGCACGACGTAAACGGCGGGCCGCTGATACGCGAAGATGCAACGCTGGGGCTCATTGCGGACGCGCGGGCGACGATCGAACAGTTGGAAGAACATCTGGGCGAACCGATTCTGACGGGCGAACGCGACGACGATATCGACACGCTAGGCGGACTGGTCTTTACGCTGCTTGGCCGCGTGCCGGTGCGGGGCGAAATCGTACCGCATGCGAATTTGATCGAGTTCGAGGTACTTGATGCGGACCCGCGCCGGATCAAGAAGCTTCGCATTCACCGCCAAACCCGCATCGATGACGAAGCGGATCGGGCGGCTGGCAACGGCAGCTAGCGGCGGCACAGGGCGTTGCGGTCGCCGAACACCCCACAGCCGGACGAAAAGCAGGGCGCTGGCGGTTCGGCCACGAACCAAGCTCAGGGGCTGGTTGTAAGGTTTGCGACGGCAGTGGCCGCTCTTACCGGCTGGCGGCGGGGAGCGGCAGCATTTGCCGCCGGCGCGTTTTCCGTGCTGGCCATGGCGCCGTTCTTTGCGGCGCCGGTATTGTTCATCACGCTTCCGGTTCTGGTCTGGTTGCTCGATGGCTGCGCAAATCAACAGCGCGCGGCCCGTGGCCGGGCCGAGGGCAGCTTTCGTTCGCAGCCGGTTTGGCTGGCGGCGGTGACGGGCTGGCTGTTCGGCTTTGGCTATTTTCTGGCTGGTCTTTATTGGATCGGCGCGGCGTTTTTGGTCGAGGCCGAGCGGTTTGCCTGGCTGTTGCCGTTCGCCGTTTCGATGTTGCCGGCGGGATTGGCGTTGTATTTTGCCGCGGCCAGCGCACTCGCATTCATGGCCTGGCGTCCCGGTCCAACGCGGTTGGTGTCGCTGGCGCTCGCCTTCATGGTGAGCGAATGGCTTCGGGGGCACCTCTTGTCGGGCTTTCCATGGAACACGCTGGGGTATGCGCTCACCTCGTCGGACGTTTTGATGCAGTCGTCGGCGCTTGTCGGAATCTATGGTTTGACGCCGATCGCGGTGCTGATCTTCGCGGCACCCGCGACGCTGTGGGCTCCCCCATGGATGGCCGCGAAAACGTGGCCGGNCCGCATGGCCATTCCGCTGATCGGCGTTGTGTTGCTCGCGGTCGCTGCGGCTTGGGGCGTGTTGCGTCTTGGCACGGGCGCCCGGGATTTTGTGGGGGGCGTGCAGTTGCGAATCGTCCAACCCAACATTCCCCAAGCAGAGAAATGGAAACCGGAAAACCGCGCACAGGTTTTCCACACGCTGATGCGGTTGAGTGCGGGTCAGGGCGGCGAAGCCGAAACGTCGGGCCTTTCGAGCGTGACCCACGTGATCTGGCCGGAATCTTCGGTGCCCTTCCTGTTGGCCGACACGGGCGCGGCGCTGCGCGCAATTGCCGAGCTGTTGCCACCTGGCACGAGTCTTATCGTCGGGGCGGCGCGGGGCGAGACCGTCAATGCGGCGGGCGGCGGGGCGCGTCAACGGCGGATCTACAATTCGGTTTTCGTGATGGACCACAATGGGCGCATTCTGGAAACCTACGACAAGATCCGCCTGGTGCCGTTTGGCGAGTTTCTGCCCTTGCAAGGCGTGCTGGAGGCGATTGGTCTTGAGCAATTGACGCGGCTGCGTGGCGGCTTCGCGGTGGGCGAACGCCACGCCCCGCTGCACGTCGATGGCGCGCCGCCCTTCAGCCCGCTGATCTGCTATGAAATTATATTTCCCCATTGGGTCAGGGGGGACNAGGGTTCGCCGGGCTGGTTGCTCAACGTGACAAACGATGCCTGGTTCGGCATCACCAGCGGACCCTATCAGCACTTTCACCAGGCGCGCGTGCGGGCCGTGGAACAGGGGCTTGCCGTCGTGCGGGCGGCCAATTCCGGCATCTCGGCCGTTATCGATCCATATGGCCGGATCATCGGTCAACTCGGTCTCGATGAGAGGGGTGTGCTCGATACTCCGCTTCCCCGCGCCATTTCATCGCCACCCTTCGCAATGTGGGGGCGGGCAATCGAACTCGCGGTGCTGGCGATTTTTGCTCTGGCATGGCTGGGGCTCGCCGCCGCAGAGGGGCGAAGAAAGAAATCGTCCTGACNCTTTGANGACTGCAAAAACAATGCACGGGAGCAGAAATCGCAGGAGATACCGACACGTATTGCATGCAAACCCCAGTGTNTGCGGAGTATTCGAAGCGATCGCAAAAAATGGATTTTTTTTCCAACACAAAACTACTTACGCCGACGCTTGACCCCTGATGCGCTTGACCGTAGATATTGGCGCGCGGGGTCACGANAACTTGATGAGCTGGGCGATGCGCGAATTTGGCAATGCGATGTCGCTCGGTCTGGAAAGTGTCGTCAGAAGATGAAATTGGTGCATGGCTGGCGATAAAAAGCCCAATCCGATTGATGTTTATGTTGGTGGTCGCGTTCGCTTGAGGCGCTTGATGATCGGCATGAGCCAAGAAAAGCTTGGCGAAGATGTCGGCTTGACCTTTCAGCAGATTCAAAAATACGAAAAGGGCGTCAACCGCATAGGCGCCAGCCGGCTGTTCCAGCTCTCGCAGGTGCTGAACGTGCCTATCCAGTTTTTTTTCCAGGACGCACCGGTCAAGAGTGGCGTTGCCCCGCCCGACACGCGTCAATCGGGGCAAGAATCAGTGATCTATGAATTTCTGAATTCGCGCGAGGGCCTCGAACTCAACCGCGCCTTTGTTCAAATCTCCGACGCGCGCGTTCGACGCTCGATCGTCGATCTCATGCGCTCTCTTTCAAACGCTGCGGCCAGCGATAGGACNATGTAATCCGCCTGGCCGGCCGTACTGGCTTGACGCTTTGTGTAAAGATTGCAAGAACCGCGCGAACTTTATGCAATAGGGGGTGGCCAGTGTCTCGCAAATCCTTTTTGTTCACGAGCGAGTCGGTGTCCGAAGGGCATCCAGACAAGCTTTGCGATCGCATCTCCGATGCCATTGTCGATCTTTATTTGAGCGCCGATCCATATTCGCGGGTCGCCGCCGAAACGCTGGCGACCACGAACAGGGTCGTTCTGGCGGGCGAAGTGCGCGGCCCCGCTGAGGTCACGACGGCGGCCATAGAAGAGGCGGCCCGGCGCTGTATTCGCGAAATCGGCTACGAGCAGGACGGCTTCCACTGGAAAACGGCAGAAATCGACAATTATCTGCACGAGCAATCGGTCGATATCGCCCAAGGCGTCGATTCCTCGCACAATAAAGACGAGGGCGCCGGCGATCAGGGCATCATGTTTGGCTACGCCTGCAGCGATACGGAAAATTACATGCCGGCGCCGATCCACTATTCCCACAAAATCCTGCATGACATGGCCAAGGCGCGGCACGCCGGTCGTGCTGATATTTTGGGACCGGACTCCAAGAGCCAAGTCACGTTGCTCTACGAAGGGGGCAAGCCGGTCAAAGCGACATCGGTCGTTGTCTCGACACAGCACACCGAAGAGGCCGAACAGCATCAGATACGCGAGCTGGTGCGCGGCTTCGTCGAAAACGTTCTGCCCGATGGCTGGATGTGTCCCGAGGATGAATTCTACGTCAATCCGACGGGCCGGTTCGTGATTGGCGGCCCCGACGGCGATGCGGGCCTTACCGGCCGCAAGATTATCGTCGATACCTATGGCGGTATGGCGCCCCATGGCGGCGGAGCGTTTTCGGGCAAGGATCCCACCAAGGTCGATCGCTCGGCCGCTTACGCGGCGCGTTACGTCGCCAAGAATGTGGTCGCCGCCGGTTTGGCGGAAAAATGCACCCTGCAGCTCGCCTACGCGATCGGCGTCTCCAAGCCGCTGTCGATTTATGCGGATCTGCACGGCACCGGTAAGCTCGACGAAGCGGTGCTGGAGGGCGTNATCTCGGANGTCATGGACCTGTCGCCNCGGGGTATTCGCGAACACCTNTCCCTGTCGCNGCCAATTTACGAGCGGACGGCGGCCTACGGACATTTCGGCCGGCAGGCCGATNANGATGGCGGTTTTTCNTGGGAGCGGCTCGACTTGGTGGAGCCGATCAAGGCTGCGCTGAGCTGACGAGCCGATCCAAACCCGCCGCGGCGGCAATCAAGCCGCGGCGTAAAAACGCCGACCGAGCATCATGGAGAATGGGCCACAATCCGGCAGACGCCGATTTTACGGCCGGCGCAAAGGCCATCGCTTGAGCGACCGCAGGCAGCATCTGATCGAGACGCTTTTGCCGCGCGTGGCCATCGATCTCAAGAAGCCCGCGCCAAAACGGCTCGGCGCGTTGTTCGAGCCGCCAGTACGCGGCGTATGGCTCGAAATCGGATTCGGCGGCGGCGAGCATATTGTTTGGCAGGCCGAGCGCCATCGCGACATTGGATTTATTGGCTGCGAGCCCTTCATCAACGGCGTTGCAAAGGTTTTGAGCGGGATCGAAGAACGGGAGCTCGGAAATATACGCCTTCATCCCGACGACGCACGTGACGTGCTCGCCTGGCTGCCTGATGCCGCGATCGAGCGCGCCTTCATCTTGTTTCCCGATCCTTGGCCCAAAAAGCGTCATCGGCGACGGCGACTGATTTCAAGCGAGATGCTTGATTCCCTGGCCCGGGTTCTGGTTGCCGGCGCCGAGTTGCGGATGGCGAGCGACATCGCAGAGTACGCCGCCGCCATGCTTCAGGGCGTGCTGCAACACCCGGCTTTCGACTGGACGGCCGAGCGCCCGCAGCACTGGCGCGACCGGCCGGCCGATTGGCCGCAAACGCGATATGAGGAAAAAGCGAGGTCGCAGGGACGCCGTCCCTATTTTCTGACTTTCCGCCGCCTTTAACGCAAACGCCGAGTTGCCTTGAACGGGCGTGAAACTCGGTTATATTAGGGGCACTCATGGTTGATCACTGATCAGGAGTGGACCCCCCGGTCCGCTCTTTTTGTTTTTCTGGAGCTGGGTCCGAGGGCATTGGACCGAGACACCATTTGGCGCAAGCCAAGGTATGAAATGTCCATCAGGCTTGACGACGAAGCAATGAACAGGCGTTTTGTCAGCGAGGCTGGCCGGGCAGGCGAGATTGCCAGATTGTCCGAGCCCGTGCTTGAGGAACTCGGTTTTTCGTTGGTGCGCGTCAAGGTGTCCGGCCGCGATGGCGGGACGGTGCAGATTATGGTGGAGCGGACGGATCGCGAAATCGTAATCGAAGATTGTACCGCCATTTCGCGCCGACTTTCGCCGTTGCTCGATGCCTTCGATCCGTTTCCAGGCGGCTATCGGCTCGAGGTATCGTCACCGGGCATCGATCGCCCGCTGGTGCGGCCACGAGATTTCGAGACCTGGAGCGGGCACG